>Ga0255175_1000258_pt1 | contig 30305 bp, 9 predicted proteins | sample Atl_Atl_RepC_8d_FD_183628 | JGI IMG/M metagenome (GOLD analysis project Ga0255175, IMG submission 183628) | Freshwater microbial communities from Altamaha River, Georgia, United States - Atl_Atl_RepC_8d | ecosystem: Environmental > Aquatic > Freshwater > River | place: USA: Georgia | collected...
CCGCCCGGGTGGCCCGCCCATGGGCGAACCCGGACGGCAACCCTGGTTCGCAGCCCATTTTGATGAACTCGACACCGACAAGGATGGCGTGATCACCACCGCCGAGGTGAAGAAAGAGGTGGAAAAGACCTTCAACGGCTTCGACACCGACAAGAACGGCAAACTAACCCGGGAAGAATACCAGGGCAAGGGGCCCGGATCACGCTCCGCCTTGGCCGGCTTCGTGAAGGGTCACAACGAGGAATTCGCCGAGAAGGATGGAACCATCACCAAGGCCGGTTTGGAAGGCTTCATGCTGAAGATGTTCGAGAAGGCAGACAGGAAAAAGGCGGGCAAGATCACCAGGGCCGAAGCCGCCCAAACCGGCCCGGGCCAACGCCGTCCCCGCGATTGATCCATTTTGGGAGGAAGAGTCATGCGTCACCTGTATGTTCTGGCCATATTGGCCGTCTCCACCCTGGCCCGGGCGGCCGACAGGCCCAATATCATTTTCATGATGGCGGATGACCAAGGATGGAACGGCCTGTCGGTGCCGATGCATCCCGATGTGCCCGGTTCCAAAAACGCCATCATCCAGACACCTTGCCTGGAAAAATTTGCCGCCCAGGGCATGCGCTTCAGCGCCGCCTACTCCCCGGCGCCCGTCTGTTCCCCCACGCGCATCAGCATCCAGACTGGCAAAAGCCCGGCCCAGCTCCACTGGACCAAGGCCGCCCCGGCCGAGACGGGCAGGAAACTCATCGAACCCAGACTGATCAAATCGATCAGCCAGCAGGAGACCACCATCGGCGAATTGCTGAAGGGGGCCGGCTACGCCACCGCCCATTACGGCAAATGGCACATCAGCGGCGGCGGTCCGGAAAAACACGGCTATGACGAGAGCGACGGCGACACCGGCAACGAGCACGCCTTCCAGTACAAGGATCCCAACCCGGTCGACATCTTCGGCATGGCAAAAAAGGCGGCCGCCTTCATGGAAAAAAGCCGCAAGGCCGGCAAGCCTTTCTATATCCAGCTCTCATGGAACGCCCTGCACGCGGCTGAGAACGCCAACAAGGCCACGCTGGCCAAATACGAGAAGCTTGCCGATGGCAAGAACTCGGCGCGCGCCGCCATCGCCGAGGATCTCGACACCGGGGTGGGGGCCTTGCTCAAGTCGATCGACCAATTGGGCCTCGCCGGCAACACCTTTGTGATCTACACATCCGACAACGGTGGCGGTGGAGGTGGTGGCGCGGGACGGGCCGCCCTCAATGGCGGAAAGGGCGATGTCTACGAGGGTGGCATCCGGGTGCCGTTCATCATTCGGGGCCCCGGAATCCAGCCGAACTCCTGGAGCCACACCCGTATCGTCGGCTACGACATGCTCCCGACTTTCTGCGATTGGGCCGGCGTCCCCTCGTCGAGGTTGCCGAAGGGTATCGAGGGCGGCAGCATCGTCCCCGTGCTGAAAAACGATGGCAAGGGGAAAGTGACCCGGCCCCGCGAGGAACTGGTGTTCCATTTCCCCCACTACCAGGGTGACACACCCCACTCCGCGATCATTTCAGGCGACCTGAAACTCATCCGGTTTTACGAGGACAACCGGGTGGCCCTGTATGACCTTGGCAAGGACCTGCGCGAGCGGACCGATCTGGCGTCGAAAATGCCCACCGAAACCGCAAGGCTGAAGGCCCGCCTGGCGGATTACCTCACCCAGGTCAACGCGCAACTGCCCACAGCCAACCCCGACTACGACCCGTCCAAGCCGCCGCCGCCCTCCAAGCGCGGCGGCATGGGTGGCGGCGGTGGCAACAAGAAGCCCGGCGCCAACAAGAAAAAACCACCCGCTGATGTCGAATAATCATCTCGCTTGCTTCCAATCCTCATTGACTTCACGGGTGAATACCCATGCCTCTTTTCCGTTGCGCCATGGTTTTTTCAATGCTGGCGGCATTCACCGCCTGGGCCGCGCTGGATAATGCCGCCGGGGCCCAGCCACCCGGAAAACAGCCGGATAATTCCAAGTCCCAAAAAAAGGGAGAAACCCAAGGTAAAGGCAAGGGTAAGGGACAGGGTAAGACCGGCGGGCCCAAGCACGAGTTCGCCGGCCCCGCGCCCGCCCATCCCGTGGACCTGATCCTGTCGAGACCCACCGACAGATCCATCACCGCCAGTGTGATGGCCTACACCGATCTGGAGGCGCGGATTGATTTCGGCCCGGGAAAAACCGCGCCGCGCAAGCTGGAGAACGACAAGCCAGCCTTGTTCCTGCTCGACAACCTCGCGCCCGACACCGAATACACCTACTCCCTGCTGACCAAAAAGCCGGGTGAGGGCGATTTCAAGACCGCGGCCTCCGGCCGTTTCCACACCCAGCGCAAGCCGGGCTCTCCCTTCACTTTCACGCTGCAGGCCGACTCGCACCTCGATCAGGGCACCCGTGCCGCCCTCTACGAGAAAACGCTGGCCAACGCCCTGGCCGACAAGCCCGATTTCCATGTCGATCTGGGCGACACCTTCATGACCGACAAGTACCCCAAATACCAGGACGCGTTGCCACAATACATCGCGCAGCGCTACTACTTCGGCCGCATCGGCACCGGAGCCGCCGTGTTCCTCGTCCCCGGCAACCATGACGGAGAGCGGCTCGACCGGTACTCAGCGAGCGGCGACAGCATGGCCGTCTGGTCTTGCCAGACCCGCCACAAGTATTTCCCCCCCGTGCTTCCCGACGGTTTCTATTCCGGGAACAACACCCCCAAGCCGCCCCTTGGCAAGCTGGGCAACTACTACGCCTGGCAGTGGGGTGATGCCCTGATGATCGCGCTCGACCCGTTCTGGAGCACCGGGCGCACCCGGCGCGAGAGCCCCGATGGCAACTGGGCGCGCACGCTGGGAGAGGAGCAATACAAGTGGCTGGAAAAGACTCTGGCCTCGTCCAAGGCGCTCCACAAGTTCGTGTTCATCCACCATCTGGTGGGTGGCCTGGATGATTCGGCCCGAGGCGGTTCCGAGGCAGCCGCGCTCTACGAGTGGGGCGGCAAGGGCAAGGACGGCAAGGATGAGTTCAAGACCCGCCGGCCCGGTTGGTCGATGCCCATCCACCAGTTGCTGGTGAAGCACCAGGTGGATGCCGTTTTCCACGGCCACGACCACTTCTATGCCCGGCAGGAACTGGACGGGGTTGCCTACATCATGGTGCCCCAGCCCGGCCATCAGGGCGGTGACCGCCTGCGCAATGTCGATGAATACGGTTACATCCGTGGGACCTTCATCCCACCGTCCGGCCATGTGCGGGTGCGGGTGGACGGCGCCAAGGCCACCCTGGAATATGTGCGCGCCTACCTTCCGCAGAACCAAACCGGGGACCGCAAGAATGGCGATGTGGCCGACAAGCTGGAAATGCGCCCTCAGGATCGGAATAAATAAACCACGCGGCATGGCCGTCAGGCCATCTGAAAGTCGGGGATGGCCACCCGATTGACCCTCTCCCTCCGGCGGGGCAGGCTTGACCTCTCTCCCGAAAGGAAGGGCCAGCCATGCCGGAGATCACACCCCGCAAGGTTTTGTCGGATCAGGAGCTCGACGCCATCCGCGACCGGGCCAGTTGCTGCCACGATGTCATCCTGCGGCACGACCTGCAGCGCCTGCTGGACGAACTCGACCGGGTGCGTTCGCTGAAGATCCCGGTCGTGCGTTTCGAGGTCAGTCGGCCCGCAGCCTGAGCTAAGGCGTGCTAGCATGAAGGATTCCCCAGCCAGGGCCTGGCTTGGGGAATCCTTGCTTTTTGGGGTTATCGCATGAGTGTGCTGTTGGGTGTGCAGGGATTGACGAAGGCTTTCGGCCAACGCCCCCTTTTCAAGGATCTATCTTTTGATCTGGCCGTGGGCGAACGCATCGGCTTGATCGGACCCAACGGCGCCGGCAAATCCACCCTCCTGAAACTGCTGGCCGGCCGGGAACCTGTCGATTCCGGAATTCGCACCGCCCGGAAAGGGGCAAGGATCGGGTATCTGGCCCAGGATGACCTTTTTGAGCCCGGCAAAACCCTGCGCGAGGTGATTGTCGACGCCTTGGCGGGCGAGAATCTGGAGGATTACGAACGGGAGACCCGGGCCGCCATCCACCTCACCCGGGTGGGATTCAACGACCACGACCTGGTCGCCGAGAAACTGTCGGGTGGCTGGCGCAAGCGCCTGAGCCTGGCCAGGGAACTGGCTTTCGAGCCCGACCTGCTGCTGCTGGACGAGCCGACCAACCACCTCGACCTCCCCGGCATCCTGTGGCTGGAGCGCCTGCTGCGCTCCTCGAATTTCGGCTACCTGGTGGCGACCCACGACCGCGCCTTTTTGCGCGCTGTGGCCGATGAGATTCTTGAAATCAACAAGGTCTACCCGGCGGGCTATTTCCGTTCGAAGGGTTCCTATGAGGACTTCGCGACCCGCCGGGAGGAATTCCTCACGGGGCAGGCCAGTCAGCAGGAGGCGGTGGCCAACCAGGTGCGCCGGGAGACGGAATGGCTGGGCAGGAAGGCGGCGGCCCAAACCCGCAAGGCGGCCTCGCGCGTGGAGGACGCACACAAGCGCCGGGAAGAATTGGCCGAACTGAAATATCGCAATTCCCAGGCGGGGCCTGCCGGCATCTCCTTCGCCGCCACCGGCAGGCAGACGCGCAAGCTCCTCACCGTGACCGGGCTGGCCAAGCAGATGGGTGGCCGCGAGCTTTTCAGGGACATCGACCTGATCCTCACCCCGGGCATGAAACTGGGCCTGCTGGGCCCCAACGGCAGCGGCAAGTCGGTGCTGTTGCGCACCCTCTCCGGCGAGCACAAGCCCGATGCCGGTACGGTGGTGTCGGCAGAAAATTTGCGCACCGTGATGTTCGAACAGGGCCGCACCGCGCTGGATCCGTTGCAGAACCTGAAAAAGGCGCTGTGCCCCAACGGCGACACCGTCAAATTCCAGGACAAGTCCTACCATGTGCTGGCCTGGGCCAAGCGATTCCTGTTCAAGGACGAGCAATTGGACATGGCGGTGGGCGCGCTGTCGGGCGGCGAGCAGGCGCGCCTGCGCATGGCCCAGATGATGGTGCAGCCCGCCGACCTGCTGCTACTGGACGAGCCCACCAACGACCTCGACATCCCCGCGCTCGAGGTGCTGGAGGAAACCCTGGCAAGCTTCCCCGGGGCGCTGGTCCTGGTCAGCCATGACCGAGAACTGATGGACCGCATCTGCACCGAGGTGGTCGGCCTCGATGGCGAGGGGGGCTCGGGCAACTACGGCTCCGTGGACCAGTGGCTGACCGCCTATGAGCAGGCACTCGAGCAAAAGGAAAAGGCGCAGGCAAAAGCCGCCGCCAAATCCTCCGCGGCCCCGGTCAAGGCCGGGTCCAAGGCCCGAAAGCGGTTGAGCAACCGGGAACAGGAAGAACTGGATGGCATGGAGGCCAAGCTGCTGGCGGCCGAGGAATTGCTGGCCAAGCTGCACGAGGAGGTGGAACGGTCCGCCAACGCCGGGCATTTGATTCTGGCTGAAGCCTGCCGACTGATGGATGAGCAGCAGACTGTGGTGGAGAAGCTCTACCAACGCTGGCAGGAGCTTGAAGAGCGGCGGAACAGCGGATGACAGGCCCTTGGCCCTCCGCCCCGACGGCAACGGGTTTTGAACCGAACCTGAAATCCACCTGAAGTTTTTGACAGCCCCATAACCTGACCTACCGTTGCCACACCAAGGCCCCGTTCCACTGTCACATCGACCCGGTGGCCTTGGCGGCAAGCACCCGATCGGTGCCACTTCGGAGGATCAGCCATGGGCCGTTTCAGCCAACTGACCAGCTTTTTGCCCCTGTCATTCTTTGGCTTCAGGTTCTCTTCAGGTTCAAACCGCCCCAAAACCGCGGCCCGCCTGAACTTGATGGCCCTTGAGGAACGGGCCGTCCCGGCGGTGCTGGGGCCCTTTTACTCGGTGGATGGCTCCGGCAACAACACGGCCAACCCCGCCTGGGGCCAGACAGGCACCGACTACATCCGCATCGCACCGGCCGCCTATGCCGACGGCGTTTCCACACCCGCCGGGGCCGATCTGCCAAGCGCCCGCGCCATCAGCAATGCGCTCAGCGACCAGGACGGTCAAAGCACCTCGAGCGACCGCCTGCTCAGCGCCATGGTCTACGCCTGGGGCCAGTTCATCGATCACGACATGGACCTGACCAACACCGGCAAGGCGGAGGCGCTTCCCATCCCGGTGCCAAGCGGCGACCCCTCGTTCGACCCGGCCGGGACCGGAACCAAAACCATCCCGATGAACCGGTCGGAGTTCGATGCCAAGACCGGCACCAGCGCCGCCAACCCCAGGCAGCAGGTGAACAGCATCACCGCCTGGCTGGACGGCTCGATGATCTATGGATCCGATACCACCACCGCCAACTCCCTGCGCACGCTGAGCGGCGGACAGATGAAGACCAGCGCCGGCAACCTGCTGCCCACCGATGCCTCCGGCAATTTCCTTGCCGGCGATGTGCGCGTGGGTGAAAATCCCGAATTGACCAGCCTGCACACCGTTTTCCTGCGGGAGCACAACCGCTTGGCCGCGCAATTCGCCAAGGCCAACCCAACCTGGACCGATGAGCAGATCTACCAGCAGGCGCGCGCCTGGGTGATCGCGGAGGTTCAGGTGATCACCTACAACGAATGGCTGCCTTCGTTGCTTGGCCCTGCCGGTTTGAAGCCCTACAGCGGTTACAAGCCACAGGTGAACCCGGCCATCGCCAACGAGTTCGCCACCGCCGGATTCCGCTTCGGCCACAGCATCGTGGGCAGCGACATCCAGTTCCTCGACAACAACGGCATGGAGGTGGCACCCAGTGTGTCCCTGAAAGACGCCTTCTTCAATCCCACCATCGTCAAAACCCTGGGGGTGGACGGCGTCCTCAAATACCTGGCCAGCGATCCCAGCGAGGAGGTCGATCTCAAAGTGGTGGACGAGCTGCGCGATTTCCTGTTCGGCCAGCCCGGACAGGGCGGCCTCGACCTGGCGGCGCTGAACATCCAACGCGGCCGCGACCACGGCCTGAACGACTACAACACCACCCGCGCCGCCTACGGCCTGCCCAAGGTGACGGATTTCAGCCAGATCACCGATGACAAGGCGCTGCAGGCCAAACTGAAGGAGGTCTACGGATCCGTGAATCGGATCGACCTGTGGGTGGGTGTTCTGGCGGAGAAGCACTTGCCCGGTGCCAGTGTGGGGGCTACAGCTCGCGCCATCATCGCCGACCAGTTCACCCGGCTGCGTGATGGTGATCGTTTCTGGTACCAGAACAAGTTCAAAGGTGCCGATCTGAACGAGGTGCAACGCACCTCGCTATCCGCCCTCATCGCCCGCAACAGCGGCACCACCAACCTGCAACCCAACGCCTTTGTCTTCAAGGCCGAACTCTCGGGAATGGTGTTTGCCGATGGCAATGCCAATGGAAGGCAGGATCGCGGCGAAAACGGGTTGGGCCAGGTGAGGGTGGAACTGGTCTCCCTGACTGACGGGCAGGTGGTCGCCACCGCCACCACCAATCCCCAGGGCCAGTACCGTTTCGGCGTGCTAGAAGGGTTGCGCCTGGGGGATTACCAAGTCCGGCTCACCTTGGCCGATGGCAAGGTGGTGCAAGGCCCCAAGGCCTCCTTCACCCGTGGTGACACCCAAATCCAGTCCCAGGTGGCTGTGCCTCCCAAACCAAAAACGACTGCAACGGCCCAGGCGACACTTCAGTCGAAACCCGCGCCTGTCCCGGGTGTGCAAACCAATGGCAGCCTGGCGTTCCGTCAAATGGTGGGCGCGATGCTGGCAGGGGAATTGGGTCGACCCACCAAGGCTTGACAGTTTGTGAAGAAACTCCGGGGGGCGCCACTCAACCGGGTGGCGCCCCCGGCTCTTTTCTGTTCGGTTTTCTGAGGATAGGATCAGTCCTTCCTTTTCCATCGGTTGACTTTTCAAGGAATCTTCAGATGCTCAAGCCTTTGCCCTTGGCCCTGGCCGCCCTGCTGGGCGTTTCCAATCTGGTTTTCGCACAGGATAAACCCGCGCGTCCCAAGCCCGAGGACACCGAGGCATGGACACCGGTTCCGCCGGTGGTCCAGCCAGGGCCCTACAAGGAAACTCCCGCCCCCGAGGGGGCGATCATCCTGTTCGATGGCAAGAACCTCGATGAATGGATCAACACCAGCAATCGCAAGCCCGCCGACTGGATCCTCAAGGATGGCGTGCTGGAGGTGAACAAGAAGACAGGCAACATCGAGACCAAGCGCAAGTTCAAGGACTACCAGCTCCACCTCGAGTTCCTGTTCCCTGACAACTCCGAATTCAAGGGCCAGGCTCGCAGCAACAGCGGTTTGTTCCTCGCCTCCACAGGCGGCGGGGATGCCGGGTATGAATTGCAGATCCTCGACAGCCACCAGAACGAGACCTATGTCAACGGCATGGCCGCGAGCATCTACAAGCAGGCCATCCCGCTGGCCAACCCCAGCCGCAAACCAGGCGAGTGGCAGACTTACGATGTCACCTGGACAGCCCCGCGCTTCAAGTCCGATGGTTCCCTGGAAAGCCCCGCCACAGTCACCGTGTTTTTCAACGGCGTCCTCGTCCAGGACCGCTTCGTTCTGAAGGGGGAAACCACCTTCATCGGCCAGCCAAAGTACAAACCCTACGACACCGCCGCCATCAAGCTGCAGTCGCATGGCGACGCCAGCAAACCGATGAGCTTCAGGAATATTTGGATCAAGGAGATTAAATGACCTGTTTCGGGCTACCCACACTTAAGGATTGGCAAGTCTTGGGTCATCTGATTTCCCCGTCAGGATTAACGATTACTTACCATGACCCGTTTGCGGAGGCAGCCAAATAGCCACCGCAGACCTGATAAAAGCCCCGGCGAGTAGGACAGCAACAGGGTAAAAGGAAGGCCTCTATCTTTGTCTTCCGTCCCCCTACCGTCAACGAAAAGGCCCCGGGCTTCCAACCCCGGGGCCTTTGACTGCCCAACCGCATGAACTTGGTCACCGTGATTGGCAACCCAATCGGACAGGATGCGGCAAGGCCGTCACCCCACATTCACCCCATTCAAATCGGTGATCGGTGCCACATAGAAACTTTCCACATAAGTGGGAACGCTGAAGCTCCAAACCCGGGCGTGCGGCAAGCTCCCCGCTCCGGCCCCGGTCACCAGCACATCCACCGCCTCCTGGGCGTAGGCTACCAGACCCACTCGCACACCTCCTGGGAATGGCCCCATTCCATCATTTTGCCCATAGGCATAAAAACTATTGATCAACTCACCGGATTTTGCGCTCCACACGGTCACATGGGCCTCGGAGATGTTGGACCCCACGGCGATTTCCTCCACCCCGTCACCTTTGAGGTCACCCGAAGAGACATTGATGCCCCCCAGGTAGCCCGCATCAAAGGCGAGGAACTGCCTGACCATGGACAGGCTAGCGGTGTCGAAGACGGAAACATAAGGACTGCTCCCAGGCGCCGCACCCACAATCAAATCCTGGTCGCCATCCCCGTCCGCGTCACCGATGGTTGCTGAGGCTCCGCCGTTTGAGTTGGCACTGGCATCAAACGGGTAGAAGCTGGCCACCACTGCAAGATCCCTCGAGTCGAACACCTTGATATGGGTGCGGGCCCCCTGGCCGGAAACCACCACAATGTCGTTGACTCCATCGTTGTTGAAGTCACCGGCCGAAACATTGACCCCACCCTTGAAAGCGGGATCAAAGGCGTAGAAGCTATGCAGCACCTCGCCGGACTGGACGTCAATCACCATCACATGGGGTGACGCTCCTCGCCCTGTGCCGGTGATGGCAACCGGGCGCCCATCCTTGTTCAATTCCTCCAGATACACGTTCACCTGCCCGGTGTAGCCCACATAGGGCACGATCTGCCCCACGGCGTGGGGAATTGATCCTGGGTCTGGCGCCGCGGTGCCCCACAGGGTGACAGCGGTACCGTTCAGGTAAGACAGCGGGTTCACCATGGAGGGGGAAAGGGAATTCAGGTTGTTTTTATTGCCAAGGCCCGAAGCCACCAACATGGCCTTGTTCGCCGGGTCCACACGGAGGTTGACCACCACATTCGATTGGCTGCCCGTCATATCCGTCATGCGGACGGTTATGGAGGTTTTACCCAACACCGTGGCCCTGCCGGAAATAATGCCTGTGGCTCCATCCAGGGACAGACCCGGCGGCAAATCGCCACTCACCACCTCGAATGTCATCGGGGCGATACCGTTGCCGGTGTCCAGATGCACCTCCGACTGGATGTCGATGATGAAACGCGCCGCCTGGGGAGATGGTGCCTCAAATCCGGAAGCGATGGTTATCTCCCGGGCTGGGGACTCGGCGGAACGGTTCCCCGCCACATCCTCCGCAAAGGCGGTGAACAGGCGGTCACCCAGGGATAGATCGCCGGTCGCCGGCAGGGACCACTTGCCCAGGGCATCCACCAGGGCGCTGCCCAGCGGATTGCCGTCCACCCGGATGATGACCCGGGTTTCAGGCTCACCGGTGCCGAACAACTCCAGGTCGCGGTCAGTGGTGATCCAGTCACCCGTCGTTCCGGTGTCCTCGGAGAACCCGGTGATCAACGGTGCAACCGGCGCGGTGGTATCCACCACCCAATCACCGCCCGAGGCCCCAGTGCCTTCGTTGCCAGCGGCATCCACATTGCGCACCTCAATCGAATACTTGCCATCCTGCAGTTGCGATGAGGTTGTGGAATAGTTCCCAGTCACCGGATCAACCTGCGCCTCACCGACCAGGACTCCATTCGCGTACATCCGGACTAGGGCCCCGCCTCCTGAAAATCCCGTGGCGGTCAGGGTGTTATCAGCCGTGATCCGGTCCGTGGGAATCGCGGTATCATCGTCGATTCGCGTGACAATGGGAGCCTGTGGCGGCTGAAGGTCCACAAACACGACCAGGTTTCTCGAGGGATTCGACTGGTTGCCCGCGGTGTCGGTCGCGACCGCGTTGAAGAGATGCAAGCCATGGCTCAACGGGCCGGTGGAAACCAATGTCCATCGGCCCTGATCATCGGCCTGGATTCCGCCCAGGGAAATCTTTCCATCAAAGATTTCCAGGTCTATTCCCGGGTCCGCCGTTCCGGTCAGGGCCAGATCGGTATCGTTGGTGACAAAATCACCTGGAACACCGGAATCGAAAGAGAAAGCGGTTACCACCGGGTCCGATGGGGGTGTGGTGTCGATGGTTAACGCCAGAATTCCGGAAGTGCCCGAGTTGTTGCCGCCCTGGTCCATGGCGATGGCAGTGAAGATGTGCTTGCCCTCGATGAGGGTACCTGTTTCGGGCAGTACCCAGTTGCCGTTCAGGTCGGCCTGGGCGAAGCCGAGCACGATGCCGCCATCGATCACCCTTACCAAGGTCCCCGGATCCGAGGTGCCGAAGAGGGCGAGGTTTGTGTCGCGAGTGACACTGTCCCCCTGAGTGCCGGTGTCCTCGGAGTAGCCGAGAATCTCAGGTTTGCCTGGCGCCACGGTGTCGATCAGCACGCGGAAGCCTGGGGAAAGGGCGGATGCGTTGCCGGCCGCATCCAGGGCCCGCGCCGTGAATAGGTACTCCCCATCGGCCAGCACACCTGTGGAGGGCAGGGTCCAGACTCCTCCGGAAGCAACCGTGCCAACCAGCCGGGTGCCGTCATATATCTCAATTTGTCCTGTCCCCGTGCCGGTGATGGCCAGATTGTTGTCGCTGGTAATGCCATCGCCGTTCACATGGGTGTCGACCAGGAATCCCGTGATGACGGGGATTTCAGGCGGTAGCGTGTCAATGGTCACCGGGAATGGCTGGGAGAGCAGCGAGACATTGCCGGCCACATCGGTGGCGGTGGCGGTGAACACATGCAATCCGTCTGCCAGTGTCGGGGTCAGGTAGGTGTAGGCCCCCGTCTCGACAAAGGATCCGAGGAGAATCCCGTTGTCATAGATGTGAATCATCGAGCCGATCTCGGCGAAACCAGTCATGGTCAGCGTGTTATCGCTGGTGACCCGGTCTCCCACCACGCCGGTATCTTCGGAGAAGGTGAAGAAGACCGGAGCGTCCGGTGCCCGGGTGTCAATGGTCACCGGCAGGGGGCTGGAGGTGCCGGAACGGTTGCCGGCCGGGTCAAGCGCTTCGGCGGTGAAAAGGTGAATGCCATCGGCCAACGGCCCGGTGGAGACGAGGGACCAACCGCCTAGGCTGTTGGCCGTGGTGGTGCCCAGCAACACAGCCCCATCAAACACCTGCACGGTGGAACCGGGCTCGGCATTGCCCGAGAGCGACAGGATGTTGTCACCCGTGATGCCATCACCCAGGTTGCCTGTATCGTTGGCATAGGTGGTGATGGCCGGAATGGATGGGGCCAGGGTATCCACCAAGATTTCCAGGACCGCCGAGGACCCGGAATCGTTCCCGGCCCTGTCGGTGGCAATCGCTTGGAAATAGTGCTTTCCGTCCGCCAGGGTCCCGGTTCCCGGAAGGGTCCACAGGCCCGAACCGTTGGCGGTAACGGAGCCTATCCAGGAGCTCTCGTTGTACAGAGAAACCGTGGCTCCAGGTTCCGCCGCGCCGGTGAGGACCAGGCTGTTGTCGTTGGTGATGCCATCACCCGGCACACCCGAATCGGTGGTGAAGCCCGTGATCACCGGCGCGCCGGGAGCCTGGGAATCAATCGTGACTGCCAGGGGGGATGATAGGGTCGAGGTGTTCCCGGCCGCATCGGTGGCGGTCGCCTGGAATAGGTGCAGTCTATCCCCCAGCGGTCCGGTGCCTGGCAGGGCCCACAACCCGGTCGAATCGGCGGTCACCGTCCCCAGCAGGGTGATGCCCTCGTACACCCGGACCACGGCAAGCGGCTCCGCCGTGCCGGACAAACTCAGGTCGGTGTCGCGGGTCAGGCTGTCCCCCGGCAGTCCGGTGTCGCTGGCAAATGAGAGAACCATGGGAGCATCGGGTGGGACGGAATCAATCACCACGCCCAGGGCCGCCGACGCAACCGAGGTGTTGCCAGCGACATCAGTGGCATCGGCGGTGAAGACCTGCAGCCCTTCTCCCAGAATGCCTGTGGAGGCCAGCGTCCAGGTGCCGGTGCCATTGGCCGCCACCGTGCCGATGAGGGCGGCGCCGTTGAAGACACGGACGATGGAGTGCGGTTCGCTGTTGCCGGTCAGGATCAGGTCCTTGTCGTTGGTGACGCTGTCCCCGGGGGTTCCCGAGTCGACCAGGAACGCGTTGATGGTGGGCCCGGCCGGGGCGATCGTATCGACCGTGACCGCCAGGTTATCGGACTGGGCGGAAACATTGCCGGCGGCATCCGCGGCAGTGGCGGTGAAGTAATGGGTCCCCTCCGACAGGGTTCCCGTGCCCACAAGGGTCCAGGTGCCGCTTCCATTGACGACGACCGAACCAATGAAGGTGCCCTCGTTGTAGACCCGCACCAGCGTGCCGCTTGTACCGGTGCCGGAGATGACCAGGTTGTTGTCGTTGGTGATGCCATCCCCGGCGACGCCTGAATCGATGCTGTAACCGGTGATGACCGGAACAGGCGGGGCCTGGGTATCGATGGTCACCGGGAAGGGGTTGGAGACCGGCGAGACATTCCCGGCGGCATCCGTGGAGGTGGCAGTGAAGATGTGCAGACCGTCCGCCAAGACCGGTGTGGTGTAGGTGTAGGACCCGGTCTCGACAAAGCTGGCGATCAAGGCACCGTTGTCATAGATGCGGATAGTCGTCCCCACCTCGGCCAAGCCGGTCATGAGCAGTGTATTATCGGCAGTGACGCCGTCTCCGGGAGTCCCGGTGTCATCCGAAAAGGTGAGGAAGAGGGGTGTGATCGGGGCGGTGGTGTCGATGGTCACCTGGAAGGGAGCTGAGGTGCCAGATAGGTTTCCGGCAACATCCAGGGCTTCGGCTGTGAAGATATGTTGACCGTCCGCCAGGATACCGGTCGCCGGCAGGACCCAGGCCCCCTTGCTGTTCGCAAAAACGGATCCAACAAAGGAGGCTCCATCAAAAATGCGCACCAGGGAATCCGGCTCGGCATTGCCCGAGAGGGTGAGGTTATTGTCGTTGGTGCGATTGTCACCCAGGATACCCGAATCGACGCTGAAAGCGGTGATGGCGGGTACCCCCGGCGCCGCTGTGTCCACCCTCACATTGAGGTCGGCTGACGGGTTGGAGGTGTTTCCGGCGGCATCCGTGGCGGTGGCAACAAAGTGATGGGAGCCATCAGCCAAGGAACCAGTGCCTGCGAGCGTCCATATCCCGGCGCTGTTGACGGGGGCAAAACCCAGCAGGTTGCCGCCGTCATACACCCGGACCGTGGAGTTCGGCTCGGCGATCCCGGTGATATCCAGATTGTTGTCGTTGGTGATCCCATCACCTACATTCCCGGAGTCGATGGAGTAACCGGTAATGGCCGGAGCATCGGGGGCCCGTGTGTCGATGGTGACCGACATCACGTTGGAAAGGGCCGACACGTTGCCGGCCGCGTCGGTGGAGGTGACGGTGAAGGCGTGCAACCCGTCGGAGAGGAGCGGGGTGAGGTAGGTATAGGACCCGGTCTCGACAAACGAATTCACGAACACCCCGTTGTCATAGACGGTGATGGTGGACCCTATTTCCGAGAAACCGGTCAGCAGCAGGCTGTTGTCGGCGGTGATCGAGTCTCCCGGGACCCCGGTGTCCTCGGAAAACGAGAGGATGACCGGAGTGACCGGTGCGGTGGTGTCGATCGTCACCACCAGGGGTGCGGACAGGGCGGACAGATTGCCGGCGGCATCGGTGGCATCCGCCCGGAAGGCATGCGCACCGTCGGGGAGAATGCCCGTGGTTGGCAATACCCAAGTCCCGGTGCCATTGGCCAGCACGGTTCCCAGCAGGGTGGCCCCATCATAAACTCGCACCGAGGCGTGGGATTCGGCGAGTCCGGACAGGAACAGATTGTTGTCAGCCGTCAGGGCGTCACCCGGCAGTCCGGTGTCTGCACCAAAGGTGGTGATGACCGGGCTGTCAGGTGCCGTGGTGTCCACATGGACCGGAAGGATTGAGGAGCGAGCGGAGACATTCCCGGCGGCGTCGGTGGCGGTCGCCGCGAAGAAATGGTTTCCGTCCGCCAGCAATCCGGTGCCACTGAGGGTCCAAAGGCCGGCCCCGTCCGCTGTGACCGTGCCCAGCAGGGTGCCGCCATCGTAAACCAGAACCGTGGCATCCGGTTCCGCCGTGCCGGTCAGGGTGAGGTTGTTGTCCGCCGTGACGCCATCGCCCGGGGTGCCCGTGTCGTTGGTGAAACTGGTGAGCACGGGGGCGTTGGGTGCCGTGAGGTCGACCCGGATCACATAAGGTGCGGAGAACGGTCCGACATTTCCTGCCAGATCTTCCACCCGGGCGGTGTAGGTGTAGGTGACGCCATCCACCAAGCCGTTGCCAGTATGGGTCCAATCCACATTGGTGGTGCTGGCGGCACCCAGCTTCACACCGTCACGGTAGAGGACCACACTTTCCCCGTCCTGCAGCACCGCTGAGATGGAACCCGATAGCGTGGGCACGATGTCGTTGGTGACACCCCCATCGGGTATCAGGCCGACCTGGGGCGCCACATCATCGATGGCTGCGTTGATGAACACGCTCTGGGTAGGGCTGCTAGTGTCGATGGTGATGGAGTACGGGGCTGAGAAGGGGCTCACATTAAACGCCAGATCCTCCACCCGGGCCGTGTAGGTGTACGTGGAGCCGCTTGCCAACCCCGAATCCGCGAAGGTCCATGCGGTGCCCGAGACCACCCCGGCACCCGCAAGAACCCCGTCCCGGTAGATGCGCAGTGTCTCCCCCAGCTGCAGGCCTACCGACAGCGTCCCGGCAATGACCGGGGCCGTGTCATTGCTGGTGCCGCCGTTGGCCACTGTCCCGGTGATGGGCGCGACATCATCCGTGATCGAGGTGATGCTCACCGTTTGCGCGGGCGCAACGATGTCCAGGGTGATGGTATACGGAGCGGAGAACGCCCCCACATTGGCAGCCAGGTCTTCCACACGGGCGGTGTAGGTGTAGGTGTTCCCATGGATCAGACCGCTGTCGGCAAAGCTCCAGGAAAGGCTGGAGACGGTTGCCGACCCCACCCTGATGCCATCGCGGTAGACATAGACCGACTCCCCGGCCAAAAGCCCGCTGGAGAGCGTTCCTCCCACGAGCGGGGTGATGTCGTTGGTGGTGCCGCCACTGGGCACAGTGCCCAGGAAGGGGGCAACATCATCCGTCACGGAAGTGATAATGACCGCCTGCGCGGGGGTGGAGGTATCCACCGTCACGCTGTAGGCCGGGGAATTGGGACCCACATTGTCGGCGAGGTCCTCCACGCGGGCGGTGTAGGAATAGCTTCCACCATCGACCAGGCCGGAGTCGGCGAAACTCCAGGCGGTGCCGACGGTGGTGGCGGCACCAAGTCGCAGGCCATTCCGGTACAGGTAGACCGTTTCACCCGGATTGAGCGAACCGGACAGGGTACCGGACACCACCGGGGCGGTGTCGTTAGTGGTGCCGCTACTGGGGACGGTGCCCGTGAAGGGGGCGACATCATCTACCACCGCGGTGACCAGCACCGTCTGCACCGGCGCGCTGGTATCGATGCGGATGGTGTAAGGGCCGGAAAAGGTGCCGGCGTTGAGGGCCAGGTCTTCCACCCGGGCGGTGTAGACATAGGTGTGGCCATGGACCATGCCGTTGCCGGTGTAGGACCAGGAAGAGCCCACCGTCACGGCCGTTCCCAGCCGGACCCCGTCGCGGTACACCACCACCGCCTCGCCGGAGGCGAGGGGGCCGGACAAGGTTCCTGAAACCTCCGGAGCGACATCATTGGTGGTGCCACCGTCGGGCACATTCCCGATGAACGGGGCGACATCGTCAAAAACGGCCGTGATGGCCACCAACTGGCCCGGCGAACTGGTATCCACATGGATCGTATTCCCGCCGGAGAATATGCCAGCGTTGGCTGCCAGGTCCTCCACACGGGCCTCGTAGAGGTAGGTGCCACCGTCGGCCAAGCCGGAATCGGCATACGACCAGGTGGTGCCGGTGGCCAAGGCCGCCCCCAGCCGCAGGCCGTTGCGGTAGAGGATCACCGACTCGCCAGGGTTCAGGGCGCTGGAAAGAAGCCCGCCGACCAGCGGTGCCGTGTCGTTGGTGGTGCCCCCGCTGGGGATGGTGCCGATGGCTGGGGAGACATCGTCGCTGACCGTGGTGATAACCACGGTTTGAGTGGGATTGGCCGTGTCCACACTGATGCTGTAGGCATTGGAGAAGGCGCCGGCGTTGGATGCCAGATCCTCCACCCGGGCGTTGTAGGTGTAGGTGTTGCCATTGACCAGGCCGTTGGCGGCAAAGGTCCAGGAAAGACCGGAACCACTGGCGGCACCCAATCTGACCCCGTCGCGGTAGACCACCACCGATTCCCCGGCCGCCAGCGGGGCGGAAAGGGTGCCACCCAGTTCCGGAGTGGTGTCGTTGGTGGTGCCCCCGCTGGGAATGTTGCCCGTGAAGGGGGCCACATTGTCAGTCATCGAGGTGATCGACACAACCTGGCTGGGAATGCTGGTATCGACGGTGATGGTGTAGGGCCCGGAGAAATTGCTGGCATTGGCGGCCAGATCCTCCACACGCGACTCATAGAGGTAGCTGGCGCCGTCCGCCAGGCCGGAATCGGCATACGACCAGTTGGTGCCCGAGGTGATGGCAGCACCTAGCTTCACGCCGTTGCGGTACAGGTAGACGGTGTCGCCGGGGGCCAGCGGCGCCGACAGGGTTCCCGCGATGACGGGGGCCGTGTCGTTGGTCACACCTCCGTTGGCGACAAGCCCGGTGTACGGGGCGACATCATCCAGCACGGAGGTGATGACAACAGTCTGGCCCGGTACCGCGATGTCGATGTGGATGGTGTACGGGTTGGAAAAGGCCCCGACATTGGAGGCGAGATCCTCCACACGGGCCTCGTAGGTGTAACTGGCCCCGTCGATCATGCCGTTGCCCAGGAACGTCCAGGTGGTTCCGGTGGTACTGGCCGCACCCAGTCGGATGCCATTCCGGTAAACCACCACCGATTCCCCAGCCGCCAGTGGCAGCGAGAGGGAACCGGCCAGCAACGGGGTGGTGTCGTTCGTTGTCCCGCCCGAGGGGACGTTGCCGATGAAGGGCGTGACATCATCGAACAAGCCGGTGATGGCCACCACCTGCGCGGGAGCGGTGGTGTCGATGGTGACACTGTAGGGCGCGGAAAAGCCGCTGGTGTTGGAGGCCAGATCCTCCACCCGGGCGGTGTAGCTGTAGGTGATGCCGTCCGCCAGGCCGCTGTCTGGGAAGGACCAAGTCAGGCCGGACACGGTCGCGGCTCCCATGTTGACACCGTCGCGGTACACGTAAACCATCTCGCCCGCCAGCAGGGGCGTGGAAACACTGCCGTTGAGGACTGGCGCGGTGTCGTTGCTGGTCCCACCACTGGGCAAGGTGCCTGTGTAGGGTGCCACATCATCCACCAGCGCGTTGATGAACACCGTTTGCGTGGGGGCGCTGGTTTCCACCGTCACCCCGTAGGCCGGCGAGAAACCACCGGTGTTGGAGGCCAGATCCTCCACCCGGGCGGTGTAGCTGTAGGTGGCGCCCCCCGCCAAGCCGCTGTCGGCATAAATCCAGGTGGTGCCGGTCACCGTGGCCGCCCCCAGGCGGATACCATCCCGGTACACAACCACCGATTCCCCGGGTGCCAGCAGGACGGAAAGAGTGCCACCCAACACCGGCGCCGTATCGTTGGTGGTGCCACCCGACGGGATGTTGCCTAGGAATGGGGCCACGTCATCCGCCAGCGAGGTGATGGCCACCGACTGGAGGGGCAGGGCGGTATCCACCGTGACCGAATAGGAGGCGGAGAAGGGTCCGGCATTCAGCGCCGCATCCTCCACCCGGGCGGTGTAGCTGTAGGGACCACCATCCACCAACCCACTGTCGGCGAACGTCCAGGTCAAACCCGCGCTGGCCGCGGCTCCCAGCCGTATGCCATCGCGGTAGATCACCACCGCTTCCCCGGCCGCCAGGGAGGCGGACAGCGTGCCCGACAACACCGGCGCGGTGTCGTTGGTGGTGCCACCCGACGGGATGTTGCCGACAAACGGCGCCACATCATCCGCCAGTCCGGTGATGGCGACCAACTGGCCGGGGTTGGTGGTGTCCACAGACACGCTGTAGGGCGCGGAGAAGGCGCTGGAATTCGACGCGAGGTCCTCCACCCGGGCGGTGTAGCTGTAGGTGTTGCCGCCGACCAACCCGCTGTCCGCGAAGGACCAGTTGGTCCCCGTGGTGCTGGCGCTGCCCAGCTTGACGCCATCCCGGTACACGAAGACAGCTTCGCCGGGGGCCAACACGGCCGAAATCGTCCCGCCCACCAGGGGGGTGGTGTCATTGGTCACGCCACCCGAGGGGATGTTCCCCAAAAACGGGTCGACATTGTCCGTCAGGGAGGTGATGGTGACGGACTGGGTGGGGGCATCGGTGTCCACACTGACCGTATAGGGGGCGGAAAATGGCCCGGCATTGGCGGCGAGGTCCTCCACCCGCGCCGCGTAGCTGTAGCTGCCCCCGTTCAACAGACCGCTGTCGGCATAGCTCCACGTGGTGCCGGTGGTGATGGCCACGCCCACCAGGATTCCATCCCGGTAGACATGCACAGACTCGTCCGGATTCAGGGCGGAGGAAAGGTTGCCGCCCACCACCGGCGCGGTGTCATTGGTGACCCCGCCGGAAGGGACATTGCCCGTGTAGGGTGCCACATCATCGGTCAGGGAACTGATGACCACGGTCTGCGTGGGGGAACTGGTATCGATCGTGATGCCATAGGGCAGCGAGAACGGCCCCGCGTTCGAGGAGAGATCTTCCACGCGGGCGGTGTAGAAATAGGAGGTTCGATGGACGAGGCCGCTGTCGGTGTAGGACCAGGCCGTCCCTGTGGTGGCGGCGGCCCCCAGTTTGATTCCGTCCCGGTAAACATAGACCGCCTCGCCGGCAAGGAGTGCGGCGGACAGGCTTCCCAGCAGGGTGGGGGTGGTATCGTTGGTGATGCCGCCATCAGGCACCGTGCCGGTGTAGGGTGCGACATTGTCATTGATGGCGGTGATGGTGACGGTTTGGCCGGGCAAACTGGTGTCCACCGTGACGGTGTACGGTGGGGAGAACGGACTGGCGTTCGAGGCCAGGTCCTCCACGCGGGCGGTGTAGCTGTAGGTGGATCCTCCCGTCAGACCCGAGTCGGCAAAGGTCCAGGTGTGGCTGGCCGTGATGGCCGCACCCAGCTTCACCCCATCCCTGTAAACATAAACAGCCTCCCCCACGGAGAGGCCGCTGGACAGGGTGCCACCCAGAACCGGGGCGGTGTCGTTGGTCACACCGCCCGAAGGGATATTGCCGGTGACCGGAGCGACATCATCGTTGAGCGAGGTGATGAGGACACTTTGGGCCGGTGTGTTGGTATCTACCGTGATCGTGTAGGGAGCGGAAAACGCGCTGAAATTCAGCGCCAAATCCTCCACACGGGCGGTGTAACTGTACGTCGTGCCGTTGGCCAGCCCGCTATCGGCATAAGACCAGGTGGTGCCGCTGGTGGTGGCGGCCCCCAACTTCACACCATCGCGGTAGATGAAAACCGATTCCCCAGCGGTCAGCACGGCGGAAAGAGTCCCCCCGACAACCGGCGCGGTGTCGTTGGTGGTGCCGCCCGAAGGAATGTTGCCCACGAAGGGGCCCTCATCGTCCAGGACCGAGGTGATAGCCACCACCTGTGCTGGACTGCTGGTGTCGATCGTGACGGTGTAGGGGTTGGAGAACGCGCTGGCGTTGAGAGCCAGATCCTCCACCCGCGCCGTGTAACTGTGGGTGGAACCATCTGCCAGCCCGCTGTCCGCATAGTTCCAGGTGGTGCCGGACACGGTGGCATCGCCCAGTTTCACACCATCCCGGTAGACCACCACCGATTCCCCGGCGGCCAGTACCGCCGAGAGAGTTCCGCCCAGGACCGGTGCGGTGTCGTTGGTCACCCCGCCGGAGGGAATGTTGCCCACAAAAGGGGCCACATCATCCGCGATGGTGGTGATGGTGACGGTTTGACCGGGAGAACTGGTGTCCACCGAGACCAGGTAGGTGTTGGAAAAGGCGCCCACGTTGAGGGCGAGGTCCTCGACCCGGGCGGTGTAGCCGTAGGTCGAGCCGTTCACCAGACCGCTGTCGGCGAAACTCCAGGAGGTGCCCACGGTGGTGGCGGTGCCGCGCGCCACGCCGTCCCGGTAGATCACCACCGATTCCCCAGCGGACAGCACCGCTGAAAGAGTGCCGCCAAGCAGTGGAGTCGTGTCGTTGGTGACACCGCCGGAGGGCACATTGCCAAGGAAGGGTGCCACATCATCGTTGAGGGAGGTGATGGCCACCACCTGCCCTGGAACGAGGGTATCCACACTGACACTGTATGGCGTGGAAAACGGCCCGGCATTGGAGGCGAGATCCTCCACGCGGGCGGTGTAGGTGTACGTGTTGCCGTGCACCAGACCGCTGTCGGCAAAGGTCCAGGAGGTGCCCACGGTGGTGGCGTTGCCCACCCGCACCCCATCGCGGTAGATGGCAACGGCCTCGTCGGAGCCCAGGCCCGAGCTGACCGTGCCACCCAGGAGCGGTGTCACATCATTGGTGGTGCCGCCGGAGGGCACATTGCCGGTGGCGGGAGCCACATCATCGGTGAGCAAGGTGATGACCACAGTTTGGTTGGGAGCACCCGTGTCGATGGTGATGGTGTAGGGGGTAGAATAGCCGCTGGCGTTGGAGGCAAGGTCCTCCACACGCGCCGTGTATGTGTAGGAAAGCCCGTTGACAAGGCCGGTGTCGGCATAGGTCCAGGAAAGCCCCGAGGTGATCGCCGCGCCCAGCTTCACGCCGTTGCGGTACAGATAGACGGTTTCACCCGCGCCCAATGCCGCGGAAAGGCTGCCGGCCACCAGGGGGGCCTGGTCATTGGTGGTTCCCCCATTGGGAACGGTTCCCGTCACCGGGGCGATGTCATCCGTGATGGAGGTGATACTGACCACCTGAGTGGGGGCGCTGGTGTCGATGGTGATGCTGTACGGGGCCGAGAAGGCGCCGGCGTTGGCCGCCAGGTCCTCCACGCGCCCTGTGTAGCTGTAGGTGGCTCCATGCACCAACCCGCTGTCCGCATAGGTCCAGGTGGTGCCCACGGTGGTGGCGGACCCAATTTTCACGCCACCCCGGTAGACATAAACCGTCTCGCCGGCCTGGAGCGACCCGGACAGGGTCCCGCTCAGGACCGGCGCGGTGTCGTTGGTGACGCCCCCGGAAAGAATCGTCCCGGTGAAGGGATCCACATCATCCGTCACTGCCGTGATGGTGACCAACTGATCCGGGGAAACCGTGTCCAGGGTCACCACATAGGGCGCCGACAAGGGCCCCTGGTTGGAGGCGAGATCCTCGACACGGGCGGTGTAGCTGTAGGTTGTGCCGGTCATCAGGCCGCTGTCAGCAAAGGTCCAGGTGGTGCCGCTGACGGTTGCCGTGCCCAATCGGGCACCATCCCGGTACACCGCCACCGATTCACCGGTGCCCAAACCCACCGATAGGGTGCCTCCCAGGACTGGAGCCGTGTCGTTGGTGGTGCCGCCGGAGGGAATGTTGCCGGTGGCAGGGGTGACATCGTCGGCAAGGGAGGTGATGGTGACTGTTTGCGTGGGCAGGCCGGTGTCGATAGCGATCGCATAAGGGGCCGAGAAGGCCCCGGCGTTCAGCGCCAGATCCTCCACGCGCGCGGTGTAGCTGTAGCTGCTCCCGTTGGCCAGGCCGCTGTCGGCATAGGTCCAAATGGTGCCCGACGTGACGGCCGTCCCCATGGGCATGCCGTTGCGGTAAAGCACGACCGATTCCCCGGGATTCAACCCGGCGGACAGGCTGCCGGTTACCAGGGGGCTGGTGTCGTTGGTGGTGCCGCCATTGGCGACAGTTCCCGTGAAGGGATCCACGTCATCCACCACCCCGGTGATGACCACTGTCTGGGTGGGGCTGACCGTGTCGATGCTGACGACGTAGGGCAGCGAGAAATTCCCGGCGTTGGAGGCCAGATCCTCCACGCGGGCGCTGTAGCTATGGGTGCTGCCGTTGGCCAGGCCGCTGTCGGCGTAGCTCCAGGTGGTGCCGGTCACCAGCGCGGTACCCATGCGGATGCCGTCGCGGTAAACGGCCACCACCTCGCCGGTGGCCAGGCCGGCGGACAGGGTGCCGCCCAGCACCGGAGCCGTGTCGTTGGTGGTGCCGCCGCTGGGCACGTTGCCGGTCCAGGGATCAACATCATCGGTGAGGCTGGTGATGGTGACCGTTTGACCGGGCACGCTGGTATCGACGCTGATGGCGTAGGCGGCTGAAAAATCCCCGGCATTGGAAGCCAGATCCTCCACGCGGGCGGTGTAACTGTAGGTGCTGCCGTTGGTCAGGCCGCTGTCGGCGAAGGTCCAGGAGGTGCCCACGGTGCTGGCTGCACCCAGCTTCACACCGTTTCGATAGAGGTAGAGCGTCTCACCCGGGGCCAGGCTGGCCGACAGGGTGCCCGCCAGCGCCGGGCCCATGTCGTTGGTCACACCGCCGGCGGGAATGACACCGGTTGCAGGGGAGACATCGTCGGTGATGGAAACGATCGTGACCGTTTGGGGCGGGCTGACCGTGTCGATGGTGATGGTGTAGGGGGAGGAATCACTGCCGGCATTGGAGGCGAGGTCCTCCACGCGGGCGGTGTAGCTGTAGGTGCCGCCGTTGACCAGGCCCGAATCGGCGAAGATCCAGGTGGTACCCGAGGGGAGGGCGGCACCCAGCCGCAGGCCGTTGCGGTAGACGATCACCGATTCCCCACTGCCGAGTGCGGCGGACAGGGACCCGGAGAGCAGGGGCGCCGTGTCATTGGTGACTCCCCCGCTGGCAACCACCCCGGTCGCCGGCGGAATATCGTCCGTGACGGAAAGAATGGAAACCACCTGCCCGGGAACCGAGGTATCGATGGTGATGGAGTAGGGCGCGGATTCCACGCCGACATTGGAGGCGGCATCCTCCACACGGGCGGTGTAGGTGTAGGTGACCCCGTGGATGAGCCCGGAATCAGCGTAGGTCCAGTTGGTGCCGATCGTGGTGGCCCCACCCAACCGGATGCCATTGCGGTACACGATCACGGTCTCGCCGAAATTCAGCGAGGCCGACAGGGTGCCGGCCACCCCGGGGGCGGTGTCGTTGGTGAATCCACCGTCGGCCACCGTGCCCGTCTGGGGTGAAACATCATCCAGGACCGCGGTGATCATGGGCACCTGGGTGGGCGCCTCGGTGTCGATGGTGATGCTGTAGGTGTTGGAAAGGGCCCCGGGATTCGAGGCCGCGTCGACCACCCGGGCGGTGTAGTTGTAGGTGGCGCCATGCGCCAGACCGCCATCGGTGAAGGACCAGGTGGTCCCAGAAATGGAAGCTGCCCCGACCGGGGCACCTCCCCGGTACAAGATCACCTGCTCGCCCAATTCCAGGGGCGCGGAAAGGGTCCCGCTCAGCGTGGGCGTGGTATCGTTGGTGATCCCACCGCTGGCGACTGACCCGGTCTGGGGCGGCGCATTGTCACTGACCGAAACGATGGTGACCAACTGGGTGGGGAGCGAAAGATCCAGGAGGATGGAGTAGGTGTTGGAAGAGGCGCCTGGGTTGGAAGCGGCATCCTCGACGCGCGCCGTGTAATGGTAGGTCATCCCATCCGTCAAACCGGTGTCGGCGTAGGTCCAGTTGGTGCCGGTGACCAGCGCGGTGCCGATCCTGGCTCCGTTGCGGTAGAGCACAACGGACTCGCCATCACCCAGCGCCGCCGACAGGGTGCCACCCAGATCCGGGGAGGAATCATTGGTGACGCCATCGTTGGGGATCGTGCCCGTGTAGGGCGAGACGCTGTCGGTGATGGTGGTGATCACCACCGTCTGGGTCGGGCTGGAGGTGTCGATGGTGATGCGATACAGGGGGGAAAGCGGCCCCACCTGGGAAGCCGCATCCACCACCCGGGCGGTGTAGTTGTACGAACTGCCGTTGATCAGCCCGGTATCGGCAAAGGTCCAGGTGGTGTCGCTGACGGAGGCGACGCCCACCTGCACATCGTTGCGATAGATAACCAGCGATTCGTTCGGGGCCAGCGGGGCTGTCACGGTTCCAGCCAGCACCGGGGTGGTATCGTTGGTGACGCCGCCATTGGGCACAGTGCCCTCGTACGGGGCCACATTGTCGGTGACCGAGGTGATGGTCACCGACTGCGCCGGCGGTAGCGTGTCGATCGACAGGGTGAAGGTGTTGGAGGAGGGCCCCTGGTTGCCAGCCGCGTCTTCCACGCGGGCGATGTAGTTGTAGGTTGTCCCGTTGACGAGCCCTGTGTCGGCATAGGACCAGGTGGTGCCGCTGATGAGGGCGGTGCCCAGGCGCAAGCCGTTCCGGTAGATGGCAACCACCTCACCGCCTCCCAGGGCGACGGAAAGGGTTCCAGCCAGGTCCGGGGCGGTGTCGTTGGTGGTGGCACCATTGGCCAACAAGCCGGTGTAGGGCGCGAGGTTGTCCGTGACCGCTGTGATCAGCACGATCTGGGCTGGAGCCGTCGTGTCGATGGTGAACTGGATGGAAGCGGCGCTTTCATTGGCGGCGGCATCGGTCAGTGTCACACAGTAGCTGCCATCGGCCAGGATGTTGCCGCCAAAATTGACCGTGTAGGTGCCAGCCGTTTCGGAGACGGTGTAAAGGCTGGAAGCCACCGGGACTCCCCCGGAGGTGTAGACCCCGATCGTGCACCCGGCCTGCCCCGAGACGGTCAGGATTTGGGTGGCGTCATTGGTGATCAAGTCATCCGGGTTGGGATCGCCAGCCAGTTCCGTGACATTGGTGACTATTGGCGCGGCTGGTGGAGCGGTGTCCACGGTGATGACATAGGGACTGGACAGGCTGCCCTGCTGGGCTGCGGAGTCCACCACCCGGGCGGTGTAGGTGTAGGTGCCATCCGCGAGACTGGCATCGGTGAAGGTCCAGGTGGTGCCAGAGACGATGGCAGCCCCCACGGGAGTTGGATTGCCATTCCGGTAAACATAAAGGGTTTGATCGCCCAAAAGCACGGAGGAAAGCGTTCCGGAAAGGGAAGGGGTCAGATCGTTGGTAAAACCGCCATTGGGGACTGGCCCCACATCGGAAGGAACATTGTCATAAATTGAACTGATCGTGACCGTTTGTGTGGGTGCTGGGTTGCCAAGATTAATCGAATAATTGTTGGAGGGCGGGGACAGATAGGAAGTGGCATTATCCTCCACATAGGCGGTGTAGGTGTATTTGCTGCCAACCACCAAGCCGCTGTCGGTATAGCTCCAGGAGGTTCCGGCGAAGGTGATGTTGGTCAGGGTGACGCCGTTGCGGAAAATGGCCAGGGACTGCCCGGCCAAAAGGACGCTGGAGATGGTCCCCTGGACCGTGGGTGTGGTGTCATCCGTGAAGCCGCCAGAGGGCACGGGGCCAGTTACACCGCCAAAATCATCCACAACGGAGGTGATGACCACCCCCTGGGTGGGGGCTCCCGCCAGAATTCCGTTCAGCGCCTCCACCACCAAGTCGCTGCTGGTGGAATACTTCGTGTTGGGATTGATGGCAGCTTCGTTCAGGACCAGAAAATAACTTTGGGTTCCGGGGGCATCGCTGGCCATATACATGGCGATGACCTGACCGCCCTGTTTTTCCTTGCGGCTGATGGTCCCGGGAACGGTGACCACTAATCCGGAGGTGAGATCGATGTAAGAGAACGTGCCCTGCACATTGTTGCCGCCGGTGGCGGTGAACAGTGGATCGGAAGGATTCAGCGAGGTGAATGCGAAATTGCTGCCCGGCATTGGGGCTGGCCCGGTGGTGGCGGTGTTGGCATCCAGACCGGTTTCGGGAACTAGAAAAACCTCGGCGAAATAGGCGGTGGCTTTTTCAATGGCCAAGGTTTTGCCGGCGATGCGCAGGGTGTCGTGGTCGTCCTCGCTGGCCAACCGAAGCATTTCACCTGCATTCGGCTGTCCGCCGCTGGCGAGCCGGCTGAACCATTCCCCTTCATCGCCGGGGCTGTCCATGCCGCCGTTCAACCGTTGATCCAAGGCATGGCCGAATTCCTCGGTGAGCAGGTCAGCCACTTGATCGGGGCTATTGGATTCCGTCAGGTAGGCGCGGTTGAGGTAGATAGTTTCCTTTCCATCCGGCCCAAAGGGCGTGTAGGCGGCCCGGGCCATGGGCATCTGCTGGTTGTCTAGCACTTCCACACGCACGCCCAAGCCGCCGGAAACGAGGGTCTGCTGAAGCAAACCCAGTTGCATGCCGAACGCACGGGTGTCGGTGGTTGTCCGACCGAAAACATCGGTCATGAGGGATGCGTAATTGGCGGAGGCCGCCACCCGGTGGATCCGGGCCTGCGCAATCAAGATGCCAGCCTGAAGGACAGTGCTGGGTGCTTCCCCACCCTCCAACCGGAAGGCAGTGGGAGTTGCCCAACCGCTGGCATTTGTTTGGATTTCGGGCAGGGTGAAAGCCCCGCTGGCGGTGACTTGATTGGGGGCGAACAGGGTGGTGCTAACCGATGCCGCCTCCCTTGTCCCGTACAGGAAACTCCAGGAATGGATCACCGAAGCGGTGGGAGTGACGCGATGTTCCAGTTGCAGCAGGGAGAGCTTGGTTCGACGGGGCCTTGCCAGCTTGCGGAACCGATTGAAACGGGTTCCTATCAGGGAAAACCACTTTTTTATCACTTGCCGGGCTTTTGAAAAGGCCATGGACGGGGGCCTCCTGCTGGAACGGGAAATTGAAAAAGCTAATTGCTTCAATCCCATCCACTGAGAAGCCTTTGTCTTTCACCAACAACGAATGGATTCAGGAGAAGGCGGGTTCTGTAAAACACGCATAAACATTTCCCATCAACAGGGTCTGGAGGTTAATCAGCCATCGATGGGGAATTATCTTTTCCCGGGCTATTTGGTTGCCACCATCGCCCTGGCATGGGCGGGGTCACTTAAACATGATTCATCAAAAGAACTGCCTGATTTTTTAAAACGAAGATAATTTCACTTCAGTTGATAATCTCTACCCATCCATTCAATAAAAAATCGAACACCTGATTCCGCGGAAAAATATTTTCCAAACCAATAAATGGGTGCTTCCCTACCGTATCGCCTGATCCGGTAACGCCTTGCCGATCCCCTGGTCCAGTGGCATGCTGTCCGGCAGGCCGAGCTCCTTTTCCAGACGCTCAAGCTCGGTTTTCAGGTCCTGCAACACTTTTTGATGGTCTTTGCTGGCGATCAGATTCCTGTTTTCACCCGGGTCGGCGACCAGGTCATACAGCTCCGCCAGATGACGGTCCGGTTTGCCGTCGCCATGCGGGTAATGGATATACTTGTGGGTCTGGGTGCGCACTCCGCGCACATTGGGCGTGTAGGGAAACTGTTTCTCATAGTTGTAAACATAGGCGAACGATTGTCGCCAAGCCGGGTCCCCCACCGTGACCAGCTTGCCCCAAGATCGGCCCTGGGTTCCCGGCAACGGGTCCAACCCGCACAGCTCCAGAATGGTCGGGGCGATGTCCACAGTGAGTGTCAGGCCCTTTTCCACCTTGCCTTCCCCCAGACACGGATGCCGGGCGATGATCGGAATGCGGATGGAGGGCTCGTGCACGGTCCTTTTGTCCACCATGCCATGTTCGCCGTTGAGCAGGCCGTTATCCCCCATGAACACCACCAGGGTGTTGTCGAGCTCCCCGCGCTGACGCAGCGTTTCCATCATCCGGCCCACGCTGTCATCCACCGACAGGATGGTGGCGGAATAGGCGCGGATCATCGCCGCGAAGTCCTTCTCCGCGGCCGGGCTCCGGTCTGGATATTTCTTGCGGAAATCAAAAAGCGGCCCGTAGATACCGTGCCAAGTGTCCAGGCGATCCTTGAACCAGGCCGGCTTGTCATCCAACTGGCAAGCGGACGACGGATAGCGGATTTCCACCCCGTCAAAGGCCTTGGCATATTTGGGTTCGGGTGTGTAGAAGCTGTGCGGTGCCTTGTGCCCCATGAACAGCATCCAGGGCTTGTCCGCAGGTCTTTCCATCAGCCACCCCTGAGCCAAGTCGGTCACCACCGTGGTGTAGTAGCCAGGGATCACCTTCCGTTCCTTGCCGGAAAGATTCCATTCGGTGTCGAAATATTTGCCCTGCCCCTTGTGGGTGACAAAGGTGTCGAATCCGGGCCTGGGCCCATCATCGTTTTCCCCCATGTGGTACTTGCCGAAGTAGGCGGTCTGGTAACCCGCCCCCTGCAGCGCCTTGGGAAACGAGGGCAAGTTCGCCGGATACTCCGTGAAGTTGTCATTCACGCCGTGGCGGTGCGCGTACCGGCCCGAAAGTATGGAAGCCCGGCTGGGCGAACACAGCGAGGTGGTGCAAAAGGCGTTGGCAAAACGCACCCCCTCCTTGGCCAGCCGGTCGATGTGAGGGGTCTTGATGAACGGATGCCCCGCGCAGCCCAGATGATCCCACCGCAAATCATCGCACAGGATGACCAGCACATTCGGTTTGCCGGTCGCCTTGGCCGCCTGGTTCTGCCCCAACAATGTCAGGGCCAAAAAGAATGAAAGCATGGCCCACTCCCGCAAGGATTGCCTGATCCCAAAAGCATACCAGCGCCGCCCAACCAATGGTTGACCGGCGTGGCGCCATGACCGAAGATCAAATCCTCACCCGACAGCTCCCACCCGTCCGGAACAAAGCCATGCCGCATGCCATTCCGCGCAGAGACTTCATCGTTGCCTCCCTGGCAGGCGGCTTGCTGGCCGGGAATCTGCCGGCTGCCAGCTACACGCGGGTGCTCGGTTCGGGTGGCAAGCTGAATATCGGTGCCATCGGTGTCGGGGGCCGCGGGGCCGGAGACCTGGACGGCGTCTCCAGCGAGAACATCGTCGCCCTGTGCGATGTGGACCAGGGAGCGCTGGGCGCCGCAGGGGCTCGCCACACCGGGGCCAGGAAATATGCCGACTATCGCCAGTTGCTGGATCAGAAAGACCTCGAGGCGGTGGTCATCGGCACCCCCGACCACCACCACGCCCCCGCCACCGTGCGCGCCCTGCGCCGTGGCCTGCATGTCTACTGTGAAAAGCCCCTCACCCACACGGTGGAAGAGGCCCGTCTGCTCAC
>Ga0255175_1000291_pt1 | contig 28218 bp, 28 predicted proteins | sample Atl_Atl_RepC_8d_FD_183628 | JGI IMG/M metagenome (GOLD analysis project Ga0255175, IMG submission 183628) | Freshwater microbial communities from Altamaha River, Georgia, United States - Atl_Atl_RepC_8d | ecosystem: Environmental > Aquatic > Freshwater > River | place: USA: Georgia | collected...
TTGCTACGCTATGCGCGCAGGTGATTATTTATCAGCCTGATAGGCCTTCACGCCTTCTTCAATCAGGCGCTGGGCTTCGGCCAGGTCGCCCCAGCCCTTGAGCTTGACCCACTTGCCCGGCTCCAGATCCTTGTAGTGGGCAAAGAAATGCTCAATCTGCTGGATCAGCAGCTGCGGCAGGTCGTCCTTGCTCTTCACGTTCTTGTAGAGCGGGGTGAGCTTGTCCACCGGGACGCCGATCAGCTTGGTGTCCTCGCCGCCGTCATCTTCCATATTCAGGCAGCCCACCGGGCGCACACGCACCACCACACCGGGCAGCAGCGGGAAGGGGGCTACCACCAGCATGTCCACCGGGTCGCCATCGCCGCCCAGCGTCTGCGGCACATAGCCGTAATTAACCGGATAGCGCATGGAGGTGCCCATGAAGCGGTCAACAAAAATGGCGCCGCTGTCCTTATCCACCTCATACTTGATGGGGTCGGCATTGGCGGGGATCTCGATCACCACATTCACGTCGTTGGGGACCTGCTTGCCAGCCGGCACATCAGACAAAGCCATGATTTAAAACTCCTGTTTCGATATTGCGCCGCACATTAGCCGAGCGGCCCCAGCCTGCGCAAGCAGCATTTGCGCGCAGATCTGGGCAGGATAAGGGCTGGAAAGGCTAAATCAGGGCCGGCAGCTGTCAGTTGGGGGCGCGGCGCGCGTGGGCACTGGCTGGGCCTCGGCCGGGGTTATGCTTTGGCCAGCGCGCAGCTTGTCCTGCACGGCGCGGGGCAAGACCGAGCAGGGCATCCCCTGCTCGGGAAACAGGCTGGCGGTGGCCGCTGTTGGTGGTGTGGGCGCGGTATCTGGCCCATTATCTGGCCCATTATCTGGCTCAGTAGCGGCTGGTTTCATCCAGCGCGGCAGATCGAGTGTATTGGTCAGAACTTTCATAACGGCCTCCCTGTTGCGGTTAGATTAGAGAGCGGGCCGGGCCACTTCAAGGCGAGAGGCGGGTAATATTCCTGCGTTTTTGCATTTTGTCTGCCGAGGAGAGGCTGTGATAGGGCAGCAAAACAGGCGGCCCTAATTAGGTCTCATTGAGCTAACGTTTGCACTGCCTTCTAAAAGCATCTGCACAGTGGAGCCTTGGTAATTTCAAAAGCTTCTACTCATTGAAATAAAAAGAGAAAAAACTGCTGTTAGGGCATTTTAATTCAGTCCGGTTATTGTATTTAAATGGCTGAACAAAACGATCCTGGCAAAAGAAATTTTATTGGCCGCAATGGCTACTATCAGGGCGATATACGACCTGCTCATCAGCTGCTGCATAGCATGTTCCATCAAATGGGCGGTACGGTTGAGCATATGTGTTCCGCGCTTGAAAGGTCGCCCCGACTTACCTCTTACATGACTGGCGTGCTGCAGGATGTAAATCTTCAGCAAGAGGTATTTAAAGCTTTTTCCTCGGACGAAGGCACACTTTTCCTTCATTTGGCGACCTTAAGCAGGCCAGAAAACGCGGACCTGCGGGATAGTCTTGTCAAAATGGCAAAGGCGCAGGAAGGTTTTGTCACGGGTATGAAAACCAATCTGGATAATATTGAGACTGTTGACGCCTTTGCCCGGCTGATGCTCTCGCGCACATTTCCCGGTAGCTTTCCAGCCCCATCACCCGAGGATAGCAAGCTGATGCTTTGCAATCCTCATATGAGGCCAATGTTCAATGCATTGGCAACGTCGCCGCTGGGCGACCCAGAGCGCGCGCGACAATTGCAGGCCAGCCTGCTTCAGGAAAGCCTGGATATGCTCGATGAAACTCATAAAATCCGGCAGCTGCCGGCTGATCAGCAGGAGGCAGCGTTTACAGCCCGCTTTGAGAGAAAGCTTGCCGCTGTTAAGGATTCCATTCCCCCCGATGAGTACCAGCAGATGATGCAGGATAACGTTGGTAGCTTCATGAAAGAGAATTCTGCCAATAAAGCAGCAACTTCCCAGCCGCCGCCGAGGAAAATGGGCGGCACTCCGGCCCTCTAATTGTAATGACTGGTCCTGCGTGTACTTGCCGCTACTGATATGTAAAAGTCAGCCTGCGCGGGCGGTGTGAAGGTATTGCGCCAAAGTGATGTGCTTTTATATCTGATCTTGCGCTTACCGCTTAATGCGGGCGCAGATAGCGGGCCTTGATCCAGGCCGGGCGTGTGCTACGGGCGCGATAGGTAAACGGCGCCAGCGGCAGGATGATAAACGCCAGCATGAGCGCGCCCAGCGGAATGAGCGGTGAGATAGCCAGCGGACCAGCCAGTTGCGGCAAGGTGGATAGCGCAATCAGGGCCAGACTGAGGGTGATGGTAAGCCCCGCACATATCTGACAGGCGCGCGTGAGCTGAAAGCGATAATAGAGCAGCAAGGTCAGCGCGGCGATGACAGTAGCTGCACGCAGCAACGTAACCGTCACCAGACTGACATGCGCAGCAGCAAAACCAAGCATGAGCGCGACAAGCATGAGCATGAACATGAGCGCTGCCACATCGGCCGGATCAAACAGATTGTCATGCCCCTCCAGCGCTGTGGTGGGCGCTGGCATGTGGGGCAAAGTATAAGTTTTTCTGTTGCTCATCGTCACATATCAACGTGAAGAATAATCGTGCCTTATCATCAGAGGGCTAGTATCTGAGCCGGGGCCTGTGCGGCGCAGGCTTTGCTGAGCAGACGTGCTGGCAAAGCCCCAGGCGCTTGGCTAACAGTCTGCCTTCATTAGCAAGTTGCCTGCCGGTTATGATGGCGGCAGCTGTCTTTGCTGGCACAGCGTTGCGCTGCCTCAACCAGTGCATAAGCACCGAGCGAGACAGTTGTAATGGCCGTCCCCAGCATCACGGCGAGTTCTTCCTCAATGGAATAACCCATCACAATTCCGATCATGCCGCCCATCATCACGCTCAGCACAACCAGCCTCGCCCAATGGGCGCAGCGCTCATTCTTCATTGGTGATCCTCCCAGTTTATTGTGTCATGCCAGCCCCCGCCGGCATGTCTTCTCCCGTCTTCAGATTATGTGATGGGTATGGCTAATGCGGGGTAAAAGAGTCCGGATTTATTGCTTCGATTTTTAATAGTTAGAGTGTGCAACTATAGCAGGAAACCCGCATTGATATTTGATAAGTGCGCGCTTGCTGCACAGCCATGCGGGCTGCGTGTTAAGTGTGACTGTATGCGGTGAAGCGGTAGATGCGTGCGCATGCATGCAGCGCTGATGCATCACACATAGATGATGGAAAATAAAAGGCTAAGGCTGGTGCGAAGAGCCGGGGCTGGGCTTGCCACCCTTGGCAGCCGGCGCAGCTGCCTGACGGTCGCAGACCTCGTTCAGCACACTGGCTGTACGGGTAGAACCATGCGCGAGCTGATTGATGACCTGCGCAGCAAAGCCCTCGCTGTAACCGCCGCCATCCTTGCTGACAAGCGCGAGCATGCGGTCAATCACATCCAGGTGTGTGCCTTCCGGTATATGCTCACCCGGGCCACCTGCTGAACCACCTGCGTGTGTATGTTTGCCTGATGCAGACATGATAGTTGCATTATGCACGCAGAGGCTTAAGCGCTTATTAATACAACGCATGTGTTCTGTGCTGCACTGCAAGGCGGGTTGTATCTAGCAACCGCTACCTCCATATGAGATAATAAGACATCTGATAACCCGCTGTATTTTCAATAAAAACGTAGCAATCAGGGGAGCTTGTCATGAGTAGCGATAAAGTCATTCCGGTTACCGCACCTTGGGCTGTGAAGGCCTGGATCAACAAAGACAAATACAAAGAGATGTATGCGCGTTCGATCAGCGACCCGGATGGCTTTTGGGCCGAAGCCGCCCAGCGCCTGCAGTGGCAAACCTTCCCTACCAAGATCCGCAATGTGAGTTTTGATACGCCGGTGGATATCCGCTGGTATGAAGACGGCGTGCTGAATGTCAGCGTCAATTGTCTGGACCGGCATCTGGCCAGCAAGGGCAATGATACCGCGATTATCTGGGAAGGCGATAACCCGGACGTGCATCGCCATATCTCGTATAACGAGCTGCACGCCGAAGTGTGCCGCATGGCCAATGTCCTGAAAAAGCGCGGCATCAAAAAAGGTGATCGCGTCACAATTTACATGCCGATGATTCCCGAAGCGGCGGTGGCCATGCTGGCCTGTACCCGTATTGGCGCCATTCATTCGGTGGTGTTTGGTGGCTTTTCCGCGCAGTCGCTGCGTGACCGTATTGTTGATTGCGGCTCCTGCTGCATCATCACGGCGGATGAGGGTGTGCGCGGTGGTCGCCATGTACCGCTCAAGAACAATTGCGATGAAGCGGTAGACGGCTGCGCGGGCGTGCATACCGTGCTGGTGGTGCGCAATACCGGCAATCTGATTGCCTGGGGCAATGACCGTGACGTCTGGTATCATGAAGCGGTGGCCGATGTGCCCGCTACCTGCCCGCCCGAGCCGATGAATGCGGAAGATCCGCTGTTCATCCTCTACACCTCCGGCTCTACCGGTAAGCCCAAAGGCGTGCTGCATACCACGGGCGGCTATCTGGTCTATGCGGCCATGACCCATCAATATGTGTTCGATTATCATGATGGCGATGTGTATTGGTGCACGGCCGATGTGGGCTGGGTTACCGGCCACAGCTATATCGTTTACGGCCCGCTGGCCAATGGTGCCACTACGCTGATGTTTGAGGGCGTGCCCAATTATCCTGATCCCGGCCGCTTCTGGCAGGTGATCGACAAGCACAAGGTCAATATCTTCTACACCGCTCCCACCGCCATTCGCGCGCTGATGCGCGAGGGTGAGCAATGGGTCAAGAAATATTCACGCGAGAGCCTGCGCCTGCTGGGCTCGGTCGGTGAGCCTATCAACCCGGAAGCGTGGCTATGGTACTGGCGTGAGGTGGGTGAGTGCCGCTGCCCGGTCATTGATACCTGGTGGCAGACGGAAACCGGCGGCATTCTCATTAGCCCCATGCCCGGCGCGGTTGACCTCAAGCCCGGCTCGGCCACGCTGCCATTCTTTGGTGTGGAGCCGCAGCTGGTGGATTCTGAGGGCAAAGTGCTGGACGGCGCCACGGAGGGTAATCTGTGCCTGACGGGCAGCTGGCCGGGGCAGGCGCGCACGGTCTATCGCGATCATGCTCGGTTTGAGCAGACCTACTTCTCCACCTACAAAGGCAAGTACTTTACCGGTGACGGCTGCCGCCGCGATGAGGATGGCTATTACTGGATTACCGGCCGCGTGGACGACGTCATCAATGTGGCGGGCCACCGCTTGGGCACCGCCGAGATTGAAAGCGCTCTGGTGGCGCATCCCAAGGTGGCGGAAGCGGCGGTGGTTGGCTACCCGCATGACATCAAGGGGCAGGGCATTTATGCCTATGTCACGCTCAAGGCCGGGCAAGAACCGAGTGAAGAGCTGCGCAAGGAGCTGGCGCTGTGGGTGCGCAAGGAGATCAGCCCCATCGCGGCGCCTGACATGTTGCAATGGGCACCGGGCCTGCCCAAGACCCGCTCGGGCAAGATCATGCGCCGCATTTTACGCAAGATTGCCGCCAACGAGCATGAAGGTCTGGGTGATACCAGCACACTGGCCGATCCCGCCGTGGTGGATGACCTGGTGAAAAACCGCATGAACAAGGGCGCAGGCTAAACGCCTGCCAGCTACCCGCCCGCCGTCACCCGCGCCCCTATTTGATATACGGCACCTTGAGCAGGATGGATGTCGTCGGCGTGCCTGGGCAGTAAGTAGAGCTGGGCGTGAGCGGGCCTGTTTGGGCAGTCCGCCCTATTCCGCTTTGGCCGCCGCAGACGGTGCGGGACGGGCGGCGGTTTCCATGGCCTGCACAATGGCGTTACGCATGGCTGTGGGATGGCCGATGAGCGGGAAGCGGGTGGTGACCTCACCTACGGTACGCACCAGAATATCACCACAGCCGAAGATACGGCCGAGAATGCCCTGCTCCAGATTGACGATGTCGAGCTTGGCCAGCGGAATATCAACAATGTCGCGCGCAATGAAGCCGGTACGCAAAAACACGCGGCGGTTAGTGACCGCCATCACAATCGTCCAGTTAATGAAGGCAGTTTGCACCAAAGCCAGAACAGCCAGTACACCGCACACGCCAGTGGCATAAAGCGCCAGCATGCGGCCCGAGCCGCTCTCGCCCGGCTCCCCCACCCCCGGCAGATACAGCGTGAGCGCACCAAAGCCCAAGGCCAGCACCGTAAAGCTGATCGCGCGGCTATAGCTCAGCCAATGGCGCTGACCCGCCATGATAACCTGCTCATCTTTCATCAGCAGTGGGGCCAGACGGGCGGCAATACGGGTGGTGAAGTCGGTCGTGGTCATAGGCTCAACCTATCATGCTGGGGCAGGAAAACCAGAGGGGCGCTTGGGGTGGCCGCAAAATCAGCCGCGTTCAGCTTTAAGGGCGGGGCGGCGCCAGATAGGGCTGTGCGCAGATGCCAGCTGCACGCTTGGCGCGCTTGCCTTCCACCAGCAGCTCGGTTGCGGTATCGAGCATGTAGAGATTAGCACCACCCGAAAGCGCCAGCCCGGCACTATTGCGGTGCTTGAGCGGCTGGAAATGAGTGGTGGCGTCAACGCCGGGATATTCCGGCCGGCGCGGATCAGGGATCTGGCCAAAGGTCATGGCCGCATCCAGCGTGGCGGGTACATGGCCGCCAGCAGTGCGGATGAAATCAGCAATATTCTGGGTCTGGAAAGTCTTAACGCGCGCCTCAATCTCGCGGCTGACCATTTCCAGCTGGCGGATCATGCCGATATCCGTGGCGTCTTTGGGTTTGACTGCCACCGGCATTTCACCACCACCTTGATGGCCGGCAATGAAGTCCTCACGGGCAAAGCCCTGCGCCACAAAACTGCCAACCAGAATGTGCTGGGCAAAGTGGCGCAGCACCAGATTGGCGTTCTGGCTGCCCAGCAGCGCATTGACGCCTGCCAGATTATGCATGGCCGCCTTGAAGCCAAAAGCATGGGCGTGAGACAGTGCGCCGGGCGGGGGCTGGCTGTCATTCATGAAGTTACCGAACACTTCCGGCATGGTGTCGCCCATCAGCAGGTCGGTTGCCGGGTCGGTAGGGTTGAAGAAGCCCAACACCTTCTCGAATACTTTTTGGGTGACGGGGTGAATCTTCAGGCCTTGCTCATCCCATTCACGACGTATACTGACGAGCTCACGCTCATGCGGGCTCTTGTAAGCCAGCGCAGGGTCAGGTGGAGGCTGGATAGCGGCGCGTGTGCTGTCAGCTTTAAGAAAGCGCGCATAATTCTGTTCGCAGACCTGTCTAAAATTGCTGATCAGGCGTTCAGCCATCAAGGGGGTGATGCCGGCATGTACATCACTGGCTTCATACGGATTGGCCCCGCGCGGCAGGTCTGGCGGGATGTGCTGCTGCTCATAGTCGGTCCCGGCCTGAACACTCAGTTGCCGGAAATGCGTATGTCGCTCCTGTGCGTGTGCGAGGATGAGGGGCGGTAGCTCGTGCTGCAGTAGATTAAGACAGTCAGCCTCATTGAGTGGCGGCGTCGCGGCCTCGATTACACCATGTTGGCGTAGAGCGGCATTGATATCGCTGCAGGCCGCCTCTGTCATCTCGGTATGCAGTCGGGGGAGATAATGGAGACCATGGGCGGCCGTCAGAATTTCTGCCGGACTAAGAGCATAGGGGGCACCATCACTCTCACCTTCCGCTATGGATAGTACATTTTGACCCAAGCGACCTAAGCGGTTGACGCCCACTTCCTGTTTGAGCTGGCTGATCTGTTTTTCGGCTTTCTGCAGATCCTGACCCGGGCGGGTGTTCCTGTCGAGCGGGATGGTAGCCCCGGCAATACCAAAGCCAGTGCGTAGCATGCTGATGAGCTTACCATATTGGTGCAGCAATAATCCGCCCTGCGCACAAAATTCTTCATTACGCTGCATGCCCAGACGCAGCCCGGTTTCGGCTACCTCAGGGTTGATGTTGATGCCCGCAATCAGAAATTCATCTCCGCCCAAGCGGGTTTTAAGCACCTGACATGGGCCCTGACTATAGCGAATGCCAGATTCGCGCACAGCCTCGGAGACAAGGTTGACGCTTATACAGGCAGCGCTGTCAGTCATGCTGCGCGCTTCATCTTGCGGGGTATCCTGCAGGCTCTTGCCGTCGCGTAGCGCTGTCAGGTAGTGAAAATGGGCATTGGTATTACCCATATTGCTCAGGTCGAGCATGATCAATGTGACGGGCGTGTTGGTAGTAATGGCAAACAGGTGCAGCAGTGAAATAGTGAGCGGGGCGTGCTGTTTGCGCTGGGCACCCGCTAGAGGTTCCGGGCTGTTGTAACGTTCATGTAGACGTTTCTGTATGGCAGAAATTTCGTGCGTCCGGGCAGTGGGGCGGTAGCGGCGGAGCAAGGTGATGGTCAGCTCGTCCACCGGCATCCAGCCCTGATCTTCCCAAATGGCTTTGAGGTCTTCCACAACCTTGTCGGCATTCTTGGGAGCCAGCTTGTTGCTGGGGTCGATAAACGCATTGATGAAGTTGCTCAGGCTCTGCTCATACAGCAAGCCCGGTGCCTGCTCACCCGCGCCACTGCGCTTGGCAAACAGCTGTTGCCAGCTGGCACTGGGTGGGGGAGGTGTGGGCGTAGCTTGGCTCATCCGCGCTGGGACCGCTTTTTCTAAAAACACACAAAGGACTTAAGGCCCTAACCTACACATTTAGCAGGGTAATTTCATCTATCCGGTAAACATTTTGAATTATTATGCAAAATCAATGGGATATATTTGAATTCTGCCCCTTGAAACTGCCGGGTAACCACCGCATATATAAAACGTCAGGGCCATGGGGCCCTTTTGGCTTTTGGGAGTGCCACCATGAATTCGGATTTTGGAACCAACCGCGACGCCGTTTTTGGCCGGGCTGGCTCTGTTCCCGGTGTGAGCTATGACGCTGGCCTGCGCCAGTACATGCTGAGCATCTATAACAACATGACCGCTGGTGTAGGTATTACCGGCGTGCTGGCTTGGTTGGCTGGCAACTCCGACGCCTATAAAGCGATGGTGCAGACTGTTGGCGCAGATGGCCGCGTGGGTATGTCGGCCCTTGGTTTTGTGATTGCGCTGGCCCCGATTGGTCTGGCTTTGCTGATGGGCTTTGGCGCGCGCGCCATGTCGGCCGCTGCCCTGCGCACCACCTTCTTCATCTATAGTGCGGTGATGGGCCTGTCGCTCTCCACCATCTTCTGGGTGTATACCGACCAGTCGATTGCCCGCACCTTCTTCATCACGGCGGCGACTTTTGGTGCCATGAGCCTGTGGGGCTACACCACCAAGCGTGACCTGACTGGGTTTGGCCATTTCCTGCTGATGGGCTTGGTGGGTATTGTGCTCGCCTCCATCATCAACATCTTCCTGCAGTCCAGTGGCTTGCAGTTTGCGGTGTCGGTGCTGGGCGTGCTGCTGTTTACCGGCATGACCGCCTATGACACCCAGCAGGCCAAGTATATGTATCAGGCCAATGCCGGGACCGAATCCACCAGCAAGCTCGCCACCTTCATGGCGCTGCAGCTGTATATGGATTTCATCAACCTGTTCCTGTACCTGCTGCGCTTCTTCGGTCAGCAGCGCGACCAGTAACCATAACGCGGTTGTTACAACAAAACCGGCCCCTCAGTGGGCCGGTTTTTCTTTGTAAATAAAAGACTTATATATTTTTTGCATTTCGCAAATGCTTTCACCAAACCTTAACTGGCGTTACGTCAAGCTGAGGATATGGCCCAGGATTCTCCCGCCCTCATTCTCCTCGTTGAAAGCGACCCGGTGCAGCTCTCCGGTCTGCGCGAGGTGCTGCAACGCATGGGCCATGCGGTGGCCAGTGCGGTGACCTATGATCTGGCACGCGCGGCAGCGGCGCGTGATGCGTTTGATCTGGTGCTGCTCAATGTTGATCTTGATGGCAATGAAGGCGAGGGGCTGCTGCGCCACCTCACCACCCAGCCCGACGGGCCGGAAGTGGTGGTGTATTCGGCGCGTGGCTCGGTCAATCATGCGGTGAGCGCCATGCGCGCGGGTGCGTTTGATTTTCTCATGCTGCCAGTGGCACCTGAAAAACTGCAGGTCACAGTGGTCAACGCGCTCAAGCTGCGCCAGCTGACCCAGACGGTGGAGACCTATCAGAAAGCTGACCGCCCCGGCTTTCAGGGCTTCATCGGCTCATCGCCGGTCATGCAGGCAGTTTATAAAAGTCTGGAGCAGGCGGCCAGCAGTAAAGCCACTGTGTTTGTCACGGGTGAAAGCGGCACCGGTAAGGAAGTGGCGGCTCAGGCCATTCACAATCTGTCACAGCGTCAGGGCCGCCCGTTTGTCGCGCTCAATTGCGCGGCTATTCCCAAGGATCTGATCGAGAGCGAAGTGTTTGGCCATGTCAAAGGCGCGTTTACCGGCGCTACGGCTGACCGTGACGGCGCCGCCAAGCAGGCCGATGGCGGCACCCTGTTCCTTGATGAAATCTGCGAGATGGATTTAAACCTGCAGAGCAAGCTGCTGCGCTTTTTGCAGACCGGCACGTTCCAGCGGGTGGGGGGCAGCAAGCCCGAGAGCGTGGATGTGCGCATTGTCTGCGCCACCAACCGCGAGCCGATGGAAGAAGTGCAGGCTGGCCGCTTCCGTGAAGATCTGTATTACCGCCTGCATGTGCTGCCCATTGGGTTGCCGCCCTTACGTGAACGCGGGGCCGATGTGGTGGAGATTGCCCAGCACTTCCTGCGTGATGCGTCAGTGGAAGAGGGTAAGCCGTTCCAAGGCTTCAGCCCGGAAGTCGAAGGCATGCTGCAACATTATGATTGGCCGGGTAATGTGCGCCAGCTGCAGAACATCATCCGCAATATTGTGGTCATGCATAGCGGGACGTTGGTGGAAGCGCCAATGGTGCCCGCGCCTGTGGGTGGGCGCTGGGCGCGCCCGCATGGCTTTGTGGGGCAGGCGGCGCCGCAGCTGGTTAGCTCAACCGTCAGCCGCTTGCCCGTGGGTGATCATGTCATTCGTCCGCTGGCCGAGATTGAACGGGAAGCGATTGAACACGCCATTCGGGTGTGTGATGGTAATATTCCCAAAGCTGCCGCGCTGCTGGATGTCAGCCCATCCACCATCTACCGCAAACAACAGGCGTGGAAAAATAACGGCGCGGCGTAAATGGGCGCTGCCTAAAACCAGCCTGAACGCTTGAACCACCACCACGGAATAATGGCCGAGAGCAGCATGGCCAGCAGCGCCACCGGATAGCCCCAGACATGGGAGAGTTCCGGCATGTGTGCGAAGTTCATGCCATAGATGCTGGCCACCATGGTGGGCGGCATCAGGATGACGGACACCATCGAGAAAATCTTGACCACATTGTTCTGCTCGATGGAGATGGCGCCTACAATGGCGTCGAGCAGGAAATTGGCCTCGTTGATCATGGCGCCGGAATGGTCGATCAGGCGTTTGAGGTCCTGCTGCATGAGTTGCAGTTGTGCATAGTTGTCTTCGCCTACGCAGGGCTCATCGGGGGTCTGCACAAAGGCCAGCAGGCGATCAAGCCCGGTTAGCGTGGCCAGCAGGCGGTGATTAAGCCGCGCGGTGCGGCCCAGTCCGGCCATGATCTTGCGCCAGCTGTCCGGCTTACCTTTGCCGGGCGCGCGCGAGCGCTGCAATGATTCCTGAAACACAATGTGGCTGACCTGCTCCAGCTCATGCGCGGTGACTTCCGACAGATCGGCCAGACGATGCACAAACGCTTCGATCAAATTGACAAAGGCGGCCTCGCTGCTGGCCAGCAGGGTGGGCTCATGCATGACCATGTTGGCAAAATTGCTGACCGCGCGAGAGTCAGCCTGCCGCACCGAAATCAGTAAATGCGGGGACAGTACAAACAGAATGGTGCCCGAGGTGGGATTATCACCCTGTGCGCCGACAATGGTCGGTGTAGTGAGATACGTAATGCCGTGCTTGCCCACATATTGCTGGTGCGATTGCTCCATCAGCCGCACATGGCGCAAGGTGGGCAGCTTGACCTTGTGGGTCTGGCCAAAGCGGGTCAGCTCGTCTGGCGTGCAGTTGAACAGGTCAACCCATACGGTGCCAGCTGGCAATGGCGCGCCTGCCTCAATCACAGTGCGGGTGACATGGCCATTGCGGCTATAAGCGGTAATCATGGCTGCAGGCTCACTGGCAGGGGGTGTCCGGTCTGGCGGCAGGTGGCGGTCAGGGTATTGGCCAGCAGGTTGGCAATGGTCATGGGGCCCACACCACCGGGCACTGGCGTGAGCGCACAAGGCTGGTTACGCACGCTGGTGGCAACGTCGCCCACTACACCGGTTGCGGTGCGGGTAATGCCTACATCAATGACAATGGCACCCGGCTTGATCCAGTGGGGCTGCACCAGCGAGGGCTGGCCAGCCGCGGCCACCAGAATATCGCTCTGTGCGGCTAGCGCGACCATGTCCTGCGTATGGCTGTGGGCGAGGGTAACTGTGCAGTTTTCTTGCAGCAGCAGCTGCGCCATGGGCCGGCCGACCAGAACCGAGCGGCCAATCACCAGCGCGCGCAGACCGGCCAGATCCGTGCGCACACTTTTGATCAGCTGCAGACAGCCATGCGGCGTGCAGGGAATAAAGCCGCTGCGCTGGCCTTGTGCCAGCAGCCCGGCATTGAGCGGGTGCAGACCGTCAACATCCTTGGCGGGATTAAGCCGTGCAATCATCGCTTGCGCGTCGAGCCCATCGGGCAGGGGCAGCTGCAGCAAAATGCCGTTGATGGTCGGGTCGGCATTCAGGCGGTCTATGGTGCGGGCCAGCTCATCGGCCGTTGTAGTGGCAGGCAGGCGCTCCATCTGCGTGGTGATGCCAACTTCAGCGCAGGCCTTGAGTTTATTGGCTACATAGACCTGACTGGCCGCATCATCGCCCACCAGAATGGTGGCAAGCCGTGGCGGCGTGGGCAGCTGGGCGCAGGCTTGCTTGAGGCTTTGGCGCAGGGCAGCTGCCTGCGCGCGCCCGTCAATCAGCGCGGCCGTCTGTGTCATGTTTATAACCCGACGCTGCCAAGCAGGCGCGGGCCGTAATACAGTACGCAGTTGCGCACAAATTCCAGCCCCAGCAGCAGCACGATGGGCGACAGATCCAGCCCGTTGATGGGTTTGATGTAACGGCGAATGCGCTGCAGGGCAGGCTCGGTGAGCTGGTAGCAAAAGCGGCTGACGCCCTGCACAAAATCATTGCGGCTGTTGATGATGCCAAACATCATCAACCAGCTCAGCACTACACCAATAATCACGACCCAGACATAGAGGCTGATGATGGCTGATATAAGTAGTAGAAACGGCACGGTTGTCTCTCCTATAGCGGCATACGCGGGGCAGGTGGCACGCTGATAAACGCGCAGGGGAATTGCGTCAGCAGACTAGCACGGGCCGCTGCCCTGTCCAAGACGGCGTAATGGGCCGGTTTTTGTCCGCATTTGCCCGTTTTTAATCTGATTTTTCTGATGCGCCGCCCTGCGCCCGCGCGGCAAACAGGCTTTTGCGCTCTCTTGACAGCAAGGGGCAAAATCGGCCAAGTTGCCGCCCATACAAAGCGTGGGGCTGTAGCTCAGTTGGGAGAGCGCTACATTCGCATTGTAGAGGTCGGGAGTTCGACTCTCCTCAGCTCCACCATTCCTACCGCCCGCGCGGGCGGTTTTTCCCTAGCTCGAGAGTTTTGCGGCCGTTGCGGGGGTATTTCGCGCTCGGCGGGTCGGAGAGAGCAGCTTTTCGGGCGCTGGTAGGGCTATTCAGCCTGGTTTTCTCCGCAAGAGATTGTGTCCGACCCGGCGTGGGTTACCAACCGCGCGAAGAGAACTCTGATTGCCACAAGTTCAAACAGTTTTGGGTAATTAAAATAGGATATGCGGTAGGACCGCTAAGGGGTGCGGCGACAACATACTCACCACTTAGAGATTTTGGTACTGCGTCACAACCAGAACTGACGCCAACATCATAATGTACGGTGTTCTTATGCTGAGGAGGGTAATGCTTTACACTATTTGTAATATGTCCTGCTATGAGTAGGTCCGGACAGGATGCAGCCAAGTGGCTTCGGTAGTTCTGAATATTTCCATCTTTAAGTGGATCGTAAGAATTTACAACTCTTTCAGATAGATTCCATACTGCTTCACAGGCTACTATAGCTTTATTTTTATCACTTGGATTCGCAATAAACTCTGCACATGCAGGTTTAACGATATTCTCAAAATAGTCTCTTGGAGTTTTTATCGGGTCTCTCATTATTTTAGCTTTTCTAGCTGTCCTTACCAGATGACAAAAGTTCATCTGAAAATGTCCCTAATGATGTCCCTAATCGAATTGACACCAGCTCTTGCAATATCAGGCAGCTCTGGTTCATCAATACCCTGCTGGAGGGAGAGAAAGTCTTTGCGCCCGACATCGCTGCTCACTGGCGTGTGACCGTCAAGACTGCCAAGCGCGACATTTCCGGTCTGAAATCAGCCGGTCTGATTGTCTACCGAGGCACTCGCCGAAGCAGCTTTTATGAACTTGCGTATGAACTGGAAAAGGAAAGCTGATGTTCCAATCATATTCCCTGTAGGGCTGATTAAATTCCCGGATATCCTGCAGCTCTCATGATCAGTCATAACTAGAGCGTCAGTGCGGCGGATGCCTGCTATGGCAACTTGCAGATGTCGAGTTATTTTGATGAAGACGGTGTGATGTATGCCAGAAAGATGATTAAAATCGGATATTTGTTAACGCTTTCAACCCTTCCGCAACTCGACTCTTGCGCCCGAAACTGCTATTCATCCGGCAGGGCGGCGGGGGAATATAAAACCATGGGCAAGATTGGTATTTCTGTAGTGGTGCTATTCGCTGGGGTTATGGCTTATGGCGCCATTTCCAACCACATGGCCAACCGGCCTGTGTTTTACCGCGCAACAATCGAGTTTGAATCCCGCGGCCAGAAGGGTGTGCTGGATGCTGTAGTAAAATGCGATGTCAGGGCGCGACAGACATTATCCGGCGAGAAGTTCAACGACTACTATCCCAACCCCGTTCTTTATGCAGTCAAACTGCCCGATGGCTCGGGCGTCATGGCGCGGGTGGGGAATAACCAGGCCTGTGATCGGGCATGGCGGCACCTTCACAATGATCCATATTGGGAGCGCAAGCGCGATGGTATTCCCGAAATGCCCTATAGCGGCATGCCTCGCCTGACCTGGCTGCGCGACTTTGCCACCAAAGACTATGCCGAGATCTATCTGGGGCAGGCGTCGTATGAACAGCCAAATTCCAATCTTCGCTATCAAAAGGCTCTTGTTTCCTCTTCTTCTGAGGGCGAATACCAAAGCTGGCGTGCTAGAGTTGATCAGAGCAAGGATGACTATATTTACGATATTGATCGGCGCGGTGCTCAGTCAAAGGTATTTGCATCGTTTGGTCCAATAGTTGCGGAAAATTGCATCTATAATCAAAAAGTTTTCAGGCAGGTATGGGGACGTGATGAGCAAATTAATGATTGGGCCCAGACCAGTACGGGTAACCAATTGTATGTTCTGCCAGTTAATCTTAGTGAGAGAATTGTTAAGCTATTCGGGCGTGAATATCTTGAAGTTAGTGCTCAGAATTCGGGCGGCTACTATACCCCGGAGGGGGGGGCGGATGATCTGTTAATTCAACAGGGTAAATTTGATCTGGCCGATCTTCTTAAGACCATTTACCCAGTCATTCATAATGGGAGCAATTATGAAGTCGATTACTCAAAGTATGGCGTGATTGCGTGTGGTGCAAAGACACGTGAGTTAAGCAATCAGGCCCAGCAGTCTATTGAGATAACCAGCCGTGGACGCACAACTCAGCGTCTTTTCGAATCAGGCTTTTATTACGATCCATCAGATCAATCAATCAATCACGTCAGAATTAACGGGCCAATCTGGTAAACCAGGGAGATAAAAATGGCACAAGCTATGGTAGAAGACTATGCGAGGTTCTCAACCAATGTTTATTTTGATAATGCCAGTTTACCGCTTTCGCTTGCCGGAAGCGGCTGGGCAGTGCGATCTAATGCTACGGTTGACCTTATTTCTCAGAATCCAGTAAGTGGTTTCGCTGCTGCTACCTTTGTGAGCGGAATTGGAGCGACGGCAAATTACGTCATTTCCTTTCGCGGGACGGATGAGGGTGTCGGCGATGCGTTATTTGAACCGGGTAATAATAGCGACTGGCTGAATAACATTTTAGGCCACATAGGATCAGGCTTTCAGAGCCAGATTCGGGATGCGATTAATGCGGTAGAGTCTGTCATCAACTCGGGCGTGTCTTTGGACAAGATTACCTTCACCGGCCATTCGCTGGGCGGTGGTCTGGCTACGCTCATGTCTGCATTGTATAACCGGCCCGCTACTTAAACTTGGCTTTACGGTTAGTGCTTGGATCATCGTGTTTGCCCAATTTCATATAATGGGCACGGTAATCAGCTTCCTGATCTATGCATTGCTGTAAAGCGGTTGCTAGCGTGTTGTTGTTTATACGGATATCTTGTGGCATTTCTATATAAACCGAAGCTAGAACGATATTCATACCAATAGGGTATAAGTTAAAGAATTCGCTTTGGACGCAGGGCTTCGCAAAATCAAAACCTTTGAGATATGGGTTGATGCCCCATTCGGTGTCCGGCACATAGCGCAGCAGCGTATCGCCAAAATAATAGGACAGGCCATCGAGGTTGGCGGCAGCCTCGGGTGTAAAGCAAGTTTTTTGACTATGTGGATTTGTAATTAGCTCGAAGCTATACCACGGTGGAAGTAAATCAAGGGGCGGGTGCATTGGCGCATAAGGCGTTTTATCCCGTACCCAGAGCCAGAGCGGAACAAGGGATTCCTTGGTGTAATTCAACTCGCTAGTTTTGGGGCCGCCGGTTGCCTCGGAGCGGGCGATAAATTCGGCTAACACTTTATCTTTTCGGCTCATATAGAGATCGAAAAAAGCTCTGGCGTTCTTTTTGTCTAAGGTCGCGAACATGAAGTTATACTAGGGTATATGAAAGTAGAAAGGAATGGGGCCGTTTTTACAGCCTTTGAGCGCTTGAATGACTTGGGGGCTACCCCTACCGAGCTTGAAACATCGCTAGCGAAGAGTGCCTAATTCTATTTAAACTTGGCTTTACGGTTAGTGCTTGGATCATCGTGTTTGCCCAATTTCATATAATGGGCACGGTAATCAGCTTCGCGAGCTATGCATTCCTGCAGCGCTCCTGCTAATGAAGTTGGCATGACTCTTATTTCATCGGGCTCCTCATTATAAATTGAAGCCCGAATAATGTTCATATGTATCGGATAGTTTGTAAAAAATTCGCTTCGAATAGTTGGCTTCCCAAAAAAGTATCCTTTGATATACGGGTCAATCTCCCATTGGGTGTCGGGCACATAGCGCAGCAGCGTTTCGCCAAAATAATAGGACAGGCCATCAATATTTGCTGCGGCTTCAGGAGTAAAACAAGTTTTTTGACTATGGGGATTTGTAATCAGCTCAAAGCTATACCACGGCGGAAGTAAATCGAGAGGCGGGTGCACTGGCGCATAAGGCGTTTTATCCCGTACCCAGAGCCAGAGCGGAATAAGGGATTCCTTGGTGAAATTCAGCTGGCTGGCTTTGGGGCCGCCGGTTGCTTCGGAGTGGGCGATGAATTCGGCTAGCACTTTATCTTTTCGGCTCATGTAGAGATCGAAAAAAGCTCTGGCGTTTTCTTTGGTCGGGCGTGTTTCGAACATCAGTCTATTATTTGAATTTGACACGACGATTCATGCGCGGGTCAGCCATGCTTGGGTCTTCAGCGATAGCTTGCTTGTAGTCAAGATGATCTTGAATGGCAGAATTATACCATTTCAACAAAAGACTATCCTTTTCTCGTTCGGAAACATCTGCTTTGCTTCGCATGGTTTCTCGAGCTGCGGATAAAACAAACTGAATTGGATATTGCTCAAAATCTTCACCCAATATTACCGGGCAGCAGAAATAGTATGATTTTGGGAATGGGTCTATGTCCCATTTAGTGCCAGAAACTGATCTAATAAAAACTTCTCCAAGATAATAAGCCGCGCTATCGATAATTTGCGCTGACGATTGTGAGAAGTATGGTGCTCCTCCCCGATTTGGATGGCTAACGACCTCATAATCGTACCACATAGGCATATCACCATTTGCAGATGAGGTCTGCACTATGCAAATTTTTTTACGCGCCCACGCCCACAGAGGTAGCAAAATATCTGGATGATAATCTGAAATATCGACGCAAATGTCCTTTTTAAGGCGGTCTTGCAACCAGTCTAAACTCGAATCTTTTTTTGAGAGATAAATCTCAAAAAACTCCTTGGCGCTATCCTTGTTAAGCTGTTTGTACATGATAGACCTATGGCATATGAAAGTAGAAAGGAATAGGGCCGTTTTTACAGCCTTTGAGGGCTTGTATAACTTCTGGCGCCGCTCCAATCGAGCTTGAAACATCTCCCGAAAAGAATGCAGCTGCTATTTAAAAATAGTTGGTTTTCTTACGCGCGGGTCAACATGCCCACCCGCATCCTCACACATCTTGCGATACCTTTTTTCATTCTCAATGCTGGAAGAAAGCTTATTGGCTATGGCATCTGGTCCGTAGCGGTTGTCAGAGAAATCGCGATTACTGCCGGCAATCATTCCTGTACTGAGAATGAGGGGATCGTTGACAAAAAAATCGCTCAGTATAACTGGCTTGCAATAGGACCAGTCTTTGGGGAAGGGGTCGATATCCCATTTGGTATCCGGTATATATCTAAGTAGCGTCTCACCCCAGTAATAGGCAAAACCATCTGCATTCGCGGCCGCCATAGGGGTTAGATGAAAACCGGGGTTGTGTGGATTGGTTATCAGCTCAAAACCATACCAGGGCGGGCGTAGCTCAAGTGTGGGCGGCTCGGTTGCAAAAGGGGCATTCTTGCGCAGCCACGCCCATAATGGCGTTAGTGATTCTATTGAATAATTCAGCGCGCTGGCCTTGGGGCCGCCAGTGGTTTCGCTGCGGGCTTTGAACTCGGCCAGCACCGGCTCTTTCCGATTCATATAGAGATCGAAAAAAGCTCTGGCGTTCTTTTTGTCTAAGGTCGCGAACATGAAGTTATACTATGGTATATGAAAGTAGAAAGGAATAGGGCCGTTTTTACAGCCTTTGAGTGCTTGAATGACTGGGGGCGCCGCGCCAATCGAGCTTGATGTGTTGCTGGCAAAGAAATGCCACTCTACCCTGGACACAAACTCTTCTCCAATTTTAAGCATATCGCAGTCTTTTTTAATTTGATCGAGTATCTCATTGCTTGCTGCGACATATCCACTTTTTGTTTCATATGCAATGCCATTATTCAAGTCATCATAGAACCTGATATCGCTACGTTTCTCTCTTATGGGCGGCAGTCCTTTTGGTCGTGCACGATTGCCTCGGAAAAATTTTTCCGCATCAATATCAAATTCCATCCAACCATTTTTTGAATAGCCAGCAACATCGCGGCGGATACAGCCGCCGCATTCGTCGAGCACCTTGAGCAGGTGAGCGGTTTTCATGTTGCGCGTGTTGCGGCTGAGGCGTAGCAGGGTTTCTTCCGAGATGCCGTGCCGGCTGGTAAGCCCATAAAAAGTTGCCTCCGCAGCGCCAGTAAAGGCGCGCCTGAGGGCGCTGGCACGCATTTTGTCTGGAATGAAGTCGGCCTTGCTGATGATCTGCAGCACTGGCTCAAGCTGCTGCGGGTGTTTGCGCAGGAATGATGCGGCCATATTGCCAATGCGTGTGGCATCGCCCCCAACAGGAATAATGCCAGTAGCAGACATGGCGGCGTCTACGTAATAACCCTTGATGGTGTTGGCAAAGACATCACGCACATCGGCGGCGGTGCCGGCAACGGGCATAACGCTCATCGCCATCGCCCCAACCAGCTCCGGGATGGTATTCAGCTCGCAAACATCTCCGCACAAACCGCCCTTAAAGGCCTGTGCGCCTGCCTCAACTGATCTTAGATACGCCTGTTTGAGAAGAGGCTGGTTGAACACGAGGGGGTTATAGCCAATAGCTTCATTCTCAAGCTCATACGTATCAGCAAGGCCGTCTCCGTCGGTATCCCTCTTGCGCGGATCAGTTCCCCAGAGCTTCTCACCGGCATCGGATAAGCCATCGCCATCCGTATCCGGCTTGCGGGGGTCGCTGTCCTGATCCAGCTCCAGCGCGTCTTCCAGCAGATCCCCATCGGTGTCCCGTAGCAGGGGATTGCTATAAACATCATAATAGCAAGCCTGCGGGTTAAGAGATGCAGGGTTGATCCCGCGCGCAGTCGCACGTTGCTGTGCGGTCGCGTAATCTAGCGGTCCGCCAATCTCTTCGCCATCGGTCAGGCCGTCGTCATCACTATCTGCTTTTTGGGGATCTGAGGTAAAACGCGTACCGTCCAGATCCAGCGCGCCCTGTCGCTCTACAATATCCGGGATGCCGTCGCTATCAGTATCCGGCCCTCCAGCTGTACAAGGATTAGCTATGGGGATGCCCATTCGCTGTACATCCTGCCGAATGCCAGCGAGCAGCATATAGCTAAGAGTTGTCTGTACTGGCACGCTTACGCCGACGTTGGGTATATGGCGTGGCAGGTAGGCTTGATCCAGCTGGGGAATGCCAGTTGTTGATTTGCCCTGAAGGATGGCAGCGATATTGGGTGCCTGCGCCGCGATCGTCGTCATCAATTCTTGTGCGGTGGCCGGATTTTGAGGCTTTATGCTGACGAGCGGAATAAAAGAGCAATGGCGATCTTTGCCATCTAACGAGATCGCATAAAAATGACCCGTATCGGGTATGATGCCGCTCATGACAGGAAGTGCCGTACCGTTGATTTCGCACTGACGCTCTTTGTTAACCATGCCAGTAAAGCTGCGGACATTTACATCAACTTCGCGTACGTGCAGTGTGGGCGTAGCAGGCAGAGCATCGGGTTTTAGCCACCAGGCATCATTCTGTGCTGCCTCGGCTGGGGTGTTGGTTGTTGTGGCGGTGAGCGCAGCAAAGGCGAGGCTTGATACTGCCGCGCGCGTGCGCTGATTGAAATGTGCAAACATAATGCCCTCATGCGTAATTTCTTGTACGCACGCTAGCGATAGAGGGGGGCGAATTTCAACTGAAAAGGCATTAAAATTATGAGTAATCAGCCGTTACATGCATAACACGGTATGTCGTGTAGCGGTTGGGTGAGGGTATACCCATCATCCAAGCAGCGCGGCGACCTGTTGTTCAAGCTCGCTGGCGAGTGCAACGCCAACCGGATCGTTGGCCTTGGTCATGCCGGTGCGCAGCACTGCGCGAATGGCATCGATATGCGCATCGACCAATTGGCACGGCGCGTTCTTGTTCTCTGGCAGCTTGACGAGCAGGCGTGCCAGCGAATGACTGAAGCGCGAGACCAGCGGATAGCCATAAGTCTCCCCCAGACTTTTGGTTTCCAGCACTGCTGTATACAGCGCGCTGCCGGTCTGGCGGTTGATTGGGCTGGCGCCCATGGCTTGGCGGGCGTCGAGCAGATGGGTCACGGTTTCTTCCAGCCATTGCGTAAAATTGCCGGAGAGATTGTTGACCGATGCCTCGGCCCGGTGCGCCAAGCCATCATCCAGACTGCCGCCCACGCGCTCGCGTAGCACGTTTTTGCGCTCGATGATGATCGGCTCGGCGGATGCAGGCGGTGCAGAGGTGGGGGCGGGCGAGGTGTTCATGTGGTGGTGCGTTTGGCAAGGTGAAGGCGGCGCTCGCCCGTGACGCCGGGGCCGGTATGGCGGCGGCGGCGGTCGGGGCCAAAGAAGCTGCGGGTTTTAACAAATGGGCGCGGCTGATCAATCAGGATCGCCAGGCGGGTATGCAGATTGCGGGCGGTAAAGGGCTTGGCCAGAAACTCGGTCACGCCCATGTCGCGCGCCAGCTCGATGTTCTCACGCTCGGTATGGCCGGTCATCATGATGATGGGCAGATACACCATGTCATTGGTGCCTGACTTGCGGATGAATGTGACCAGATCCATGCCGGTACCCGCCGGATCATCCAGCATCCAGTCAATCAGGGCAAGGTCGATGGGCTTGCGGGCCAGAATATCTCGCGCCTGCGCGATGTTCTTGGCTTCATGGATATGCACGCAGCCCATGGCGCGCAGCATGGTCAAGACCAGACGGCGGATGTGCAGACTGTCATCGACAATCAGGATGTGAAGCGGTGCAAGGTTCCCAGGCATTTCGCTACGTCATATATTGTTGTATCTATCAATTGTCTAGACTAACAAATTGCGCATAATTCAGGCAACAGGAAATTTCTAAAAAGTGCCTTAATTACAGGCGGTTGTATAAAAATTATGACCTGAATTTCGGGCTAATTCGTTAATAACGCGACGGCGCATGCCTGTAAAAAATATGCAGTCTGCACGAATTTGCGAGGGTGGTGCCCGAGGTCGGACTTGAACCGACAAACCTTGCGGTGCGGGATTTTGAGTCCCGTGTGTTTACCAATTTCACCACTCGGGCGCGTTGCCGCATCGTGACTTGCGTGATCCGTAAATACGCAAACCACGTGTTGCACACATGGCCAATTGGCCTTCGTGTATCATACGGTTTCGGGATTTACAACCTTTGTTGGCTGCGGGGCCGGGAGCTGTTTAACTGTTAACTGCACATCTCATGGGTAGGAGGGGGCTTTACTGTCGTTCCGTACGCGGGGGTGAAGTGGCTTATCTTCTCTTCCCCGTGAGGGGGGGGGCACACACAAAGGCGTCACCCCAGCGCAGGCTGGGGTCTTATATTATCGCCTGCTCACACCGAAGCATTTCTAAGATGCTAGCCGGAGCCAGCCCTCGCGAAGGCGGGGCAGGCCTAACGATTATGCGAGTGGCAATAATCTCCTTTCCCCACGAGGAGGGTGAGAATGGCCTCCTACTTGGCTGATTTTCTAAATTTTCTATCAAGATAAGCATTAAGATCGTCACGCATAATAGGCGCGCGGCCCTGATAAGAATTTACTGCCTCATTTACAAGGCGGCGATTCTCATGAGTCAATCCGCAGTCTCGCGTGGTTAGCCAACGATCTACAAAGTACGAAACTTCCCAGCTTTCTGTCCGCGATACAAAAACTCGGTCGATCTTGCCACGAATGTTAAGATTGTCTTCCAATTTTACGTCCCTCTGTGTCTGTAGTTGTAACTTAAGGTACGTGGGTATGAAGGAGCTAGTGCGCAATGCCTAAGCTGCTTTTTTGTATAGCTAGAATGGTAGAGTTAATAAAAAATCAGAGAGGGGCTGGCACTCATACTAACTGCTACTTATGATGCTTTGGATAAATTGAGGATGAGTGGAGAAATCAATTGATCGACGTATTAGAATTTTCCTTATCATTCGAAGGTAACTCTGCTGATGAGCATCAGCTAGATTTTTATGATGTAGCTCAAGCCATAGCAGGCTTTCAGCGCTCTCTCGCACTAACTACACATTTGGTATTAACGGGCAATATCATTACTCAAGCTCCGTCGTTGAAAGCGGCGCAGATACTAGCCCTTCCTCCTGAGGAAGGGAGTTGGAAGATTAAGGCTGCAGTAGTTCTAACTGCCGCATATCATGTCCTGACGCTTCCGCATGACACCCCGTTAGGACATTTGGTTTATTCCTCTTATGACTATGTTGTTAAAGAAACTCTGGGGTTCCATGTTGATTACGATAAGTCGCTTGGTCGATCATACGATGAAATTAGGCGTAGATACGGTGAAGATAGTAACGTGCCCATACTCCAGCAGTCACAGTTGGATTCTGTGTTAGAGAAGTGCGAGCCTAGCATCCGCTCTATGCATAGGCCTATTCACGCATCAAAAACTGCTATAGAGGCAAAAATCTCATGTACACTTCCCCGAGGCGAGAGGCTAGTCGGAGAGCCGCTGACAGATGAAACTTTTGAGTATTTAGAATATACAAGATCATCGGACGATATTGAAAATGTCCTAGGGAAGGTGTCGAGTTATAATATTAATACGTTCAAAGGGAGGCTGTTTTTGTATGATGAAGGGCGGCCCATTCCGTTTATAATTTCAGACACAGCACGCACCGCAAACACTGTTAATAAAATAGTCGAGAGCCTTAAACAGAACGCGGTCAACCGAAACAGCGCCGTAGGAAACATATCATGCCGGGCTATAAAGTATTTCAGTCGTACAGGCAGACTGAAAAGAATACTAATAACTGAAGTCCAGTAGCGCTCAATGCACCCGCCGCACCTTACCATCACCCGTGCCGGATGAGATGCCGGTGTGGGCGGTGGTGCCGGTAAATTCCTTGCCGGCGGCGTTGGTCAGGGTGAGGGCGTCGGCCGCTGTGCTGGCGGCGGTCACATTGATGGTCTCGCCGTCATGGATCTCACCTGCCAGCAGATGCTGGGCCAGCGGATTTTGCAGCGCGCTTTGAATAACACGCTTGAGCGGACGGGCACCATAGACCGGGTCGTAGCCCGCATTGGCCAGCCAGTCGATCGCTTTGCTGTCCAGCGCCAGCGTGATGTGGCGCTCGGCCAGCAGCTTTTCCAGCCGCCCGAGCTGGATTTTGACAATCCCGCCCATATGGCTGCGCGAGAGACGGTTGAACAGCAAGATCTCATCCAGACGGTTGAGGAATTCCGGACGGAACGCCTTGCGCACGGCATCCATCACCTGCGGGCGGGCTTTTTCGACCGGCTCGTTTTCCTTGAGCTCAGCCAGATAGTCAGCACCCAGATTGCTAGTGAGGATGATCAGGGTGTTCTTGAAGTCCACCGTGCGGCCCTGACCATCGGTCAGGCGGCCATCATCCAGCACTTGCAGCAGCACGTTGAAGACATCCGGATGCGCCTTCTCGATTTCGTCGAACAGCACCACCTGATAGGGGCGGCGGCGCACAGCCTCGGTCAGCAGGCCACCTTCATCATAGCCGACATAGCCGGGAGGCGCGCCGATCAGCCGCGAGACACTGTGCTTTTCCATGAACTCGCTCATGTCGATGCGCACCATGGCACTCTCATCATCAAACAGGAAGGAGGCCAAAGCTTTGGTCAGCTCGGTCTTGCCCACACCAGTGGGGCCGAGGAACAGGAAGGAACCAATCGGGCGATTGGGGTCCTGCAGGCCAGCGCGGGCGCGGCGAATGGCGTTGCTGACAGCTACGACTGGCTCATCCTGACCGACCACGCGGCTGTGCAGCACCTCTTCCATACGCAGCAGTTTCTCACGCTCGCCTTCCATCATCTTGTCGACCGGAATGCCAGTCCAGCGGCTGATGACAGCGGCAATATCGCTATCGCGCACTTCTTCATTGAGCATGCGGTCGCTATGGGCCTGGCTGTCTTCCAGCTGCTTGGTGAGGGTGGGGATAACCCCATAGGTCAGCTCACCGGCGCGGCTCCACTCGCCGTCACGCTGGGCTTTTTCCAGCTCGATGCGGGCCTGATCCAGCTTTTCCTTGATCTTCTGCGCATCGCTGAGCTTGTCGCGCTCGGCCTGCCAGCGCTGCGTCATGGCGTTGGACTGCGCGGTCAGGTCGCTCAGCTCCTTGTCGAGCTTTTCAAGACGGTCGCGGCTGGCTTTGTCGCTTTCCTTTTTCAGCGCTTCGCGCTCGATCTTGAGCTGCATGATGCGGCGGTCAAGCTCGTCCAGCGCTTCTGGCTTGGAATCGACCGCCATGCGCAGACGCGCGGCCGCTTCATCGATCAGGTCAATGGCCTTGTCCGGCAGGAAGCGGTCGGTAATGTACCGGTTGGACAGAGTTGCCGCCGCTACAATGGCGCCATCGGTGATATGCACGCCATGATGCAGCTCATACTTTTCTTTCAGGCCGCGCAGGATGGAGATGGTGTCCGCCACTGTGGGCTCACCCACAAATACCGGCTGGAACCGACGCACCATGGCGGCATCCTTCTCGATATGCTTGCGGTATTCATCGAGCGTAGTAGCGCCAATGCAATGCAGCTCGCCGCGTGAGAGCGCGGGCTTGAGCATGTTGGCGGCGTCCATCGCGCCTTCGCCTTTGCCGGCGCCCATCAGGTTGTGCAGCTCATCAATGAACAGCACGATGCCGCCTTCGGCTGACGCAACTTCCTGCAGCACGCCTTTGAGGCGTTCTTCAAACTCGCCGCGGTATTTGGCACCCGCCACCATGGCACCCAGATCAAGCGAGAGCAGCTTTTTGCCGCGCAGACTGTCCGGCACGTCGCCATTGACGATGCGCAGGGCCAGCCCTTCGGCAATCGCGGTTTTACCTACGCCCGGTTCACCAATCAGCACCGGATTGTTTTTGGTGCGGCGGGAAAGCACCTGAATGGCGCGGCGGATCTCTTCATCACGGCCAATCACGGGGTCGAGCTTGCCGCTGGCGGCGGCCTCGGTCAGGTCGCGCGCATATTTCTTCAGGGCGTCGTATTGCTGCTCGGCATTTTCGCTGTCGGCGGTGCGGCCCTTGCGGATCTTGTTGATGGCTTCATTGAGCTGCTGGGCCGTGGCGCCAGCACCTTTGAGCGCATCACAGCTTGGGGTGCCCTCGCTCATGGCCAGCGCCAGCAACAGGCGCTCGGCGGTGACAAACTTGTCTCCCGCTTTCTTGGCGATCTGCTGGCTCAGCTCAAAGAAACGGGCTAGCTCCGGCGTGGGGTAGAGAGAGCCCGCGCCCGAGCCTTCGACACGCGGCAGCAAATCAAGCGAGGCGTTGACCTTCTGCAAGGCCAGTTCAGGCTGCCCACCGGCGGCGCGGATGAGATTGCTGGCCAGACCCTCATTGTCTTCCAGCAGCACTTTGGCGACATGCTCAGGGGTGAGCTTCTGATGGCCACGGGCCAGCGCTTGCGTTTGCGCGCTCTGAATAAAACCACGTGCACGGTCGGTGTAATTGCTGAAATCCATAATCCCGCTCCCCCCGTAAGCCGTCGCCCATCTGGCGCGCCCGGCAGACATTAACCTAAATCTGTGATACCCCCAACTGGCAGGCCCACAAAAGGTATATGGGGAGCCCCATGGTGGATCACAAGGTCATTCTGGACGCATTAGGCCCCTGGGCATGGCGGCTGGCGCATTTTGTGCGCGTGGTGCTGTGGAAAATTTTTCGCCCAACCCGGACCGGGACCATGGTGATTGTCACCAATCCAGCGGGGGCGGTGCTGCTGGTGGAAAATTCCTATCTGCCGGGCCGCTGGCAATTGCCCGGTGGCGGGGTGGATCGCGGTGAAACCCCCGCGCAATCAGCCTGCCGCGAATTGCTTGAAGAAACCGCCTTGCAGGTGGATGAAAGCCAGTTGGTGCCCTGCGAGATTTATACCGGCCAGCAATGGGGCGCGACGGTGACGGTACACGTATATAAAGTGCAGGTTGGCCCCGCCGCTGGCCAGGCTAAGGCTGATGGTGTGGAAATATTGCGCACCCAATGGTTTGCGCTAGAGCAATTGCCCAGCGCCTGCCCAAATCTTAATGCGGGTTTTATCCGCCGCCATATTGTCACCTAGCTGCAACGCTGGGCTGGCTTTGTGAGCTTTTTGCCGCAGCCGATTGAAAGAAAAAGATTTTTGCGCCAGAGTGCGCCCATCATTTGATCCGTTATGACGCAAAGGCACATTGCCGTGCGTCATATGCCGCAGGAGCTTTTTATGTCCGTGATTCCCGTCGTTATTGCCGCCGCCGCCGCGATTGCTGTTGCCGTTCCGGCCAGTCACACCAATAGCAATGGCCTGTCGACAGACACCACACCGTTGCTGAGCTTTGGCGTGGGTGGCTTTGATGTACGCAATAATGCCGAGCGTGATATTGCCACTGATATGCGGGTGGAATACCGCTTTGGTGAGCCGCTATATTATGTGTTCAAGCCGCTGATCGCGCTTGAAGCCAATAGCGACGGCTCGGGCGGTGCGTTTGCCGGTATCGCGGCTGACTGGATGATCCACGACCGCTTCACCGTCACACCGAGCTTTGCCGCCGGGCTGTGGTCGAGCGGGTCAGGCAAGGACCTAGGCTCGGCGATTGAGTTCCGCAGCCAGATTGAGCTGGGCTATCGCTTTGAAAACAGCTGGCGCGTATCGGGCGCGTTTGCCCATATCAGCAACGGCGGTCTGGCCGACCGTAACCCTGGGGTAG
>Ga0255175_1000309_pt1 | contig 27235 bp, 61 predicted proteins | sample Atl_Atl_RepC_8d_FD_183628 | JGI IMG/M metagenome (GOLD analysis project Ga0255175, IMG submission 183628) | Freshwater microbial communities from Altamaha River, Georgia, United States - Atl_Atl_RepC_8d | ecosystem: Environmental > Aquatic > Freshwater > River | place: USA: Georgia | collected...
ATCTTAGGCATGCTGTGGAAGTGACACTTGAGCTTAGGATCAAACTCTTCTGTTACCTTTGTGCCTGTGTAGTTAAACTCGTAGCCATAGTCTCTGCGTTCAAGTTTGTATTGAATGCCTGCGTCAGTTAATTCTTGTAAACGTTTATGTACAATATCAAACAAGTTCTTGTCCATTGCTGTTAGTTCTTTGAAACGTGCAGGGGTGTCGCCATAGTAACTAACACACAACTTAATGTTGTTCATTGGAACTTCTGCTAACTTACGCACATTAATTGCAGTGACATTAGTAAACACAATAGTATACTTCATATGCTCATTGAGAAACGCCAGCATCTCATAGATGTCTGGATGTAGGAAAGGCTCCCCTTTGGCAGGGATTAGATCAATTTCAGTTATGCCCATTTCCTTTGCTTCTAGTATTATGCGTTTGAATAAATCCAACGGCATATACTTAGGCTCAGTGATGTCCTTTGCTTTACAGAAATAGCATTTAAAATTACAGTATTCTAAAATTTCAACTACAATCATATAATGCCTTTAAGTATGTTTACTATATCGTCACTGGGTCGTAGACACAGACTATCGAAGTCGTTTTCTATATCCCAGTTACGCCAGTATAATCCTAAATCTTCGTCCCAATAATCAATGTTATGAAACACTACAGATTTGCCGTAATATTTACACTCTGCTATGAAACGTGGACTACAATCCCATTTACGTTTAACAGGAGTATACACGTAAGTTCTAAACTGTTCGAATAAGTTATCCACAGGAGGAATGACAAATGTGAACCCTGGCATAGGTTTGGGCATATTTTCTTTGTTAGTTATAGCAAGGATGTTATCTCCGTACTGTAATAACTCCTCGTAGGTATCCAACTGTCTACAGTTCTTAGTAGCGTATACTAACACAGCATCCTTGCTTTCGCCTAAAGGTTTTAACTTATCAAATAGTATTTTCTTTTTGTAGTTGATACCGTTTTTCTTTACAGGTTCATATACTCTATTGTCTTGTAAGATCCACACATTGCCTTTGTCATTGTATTTGATTTCTTTATTGCCGCAGGCAAAGTAAAAGATATTATCAAACAATAATGTTACAGACTGCATATTAACAACGCCACCGTCTGTGAATAATATGTTACGTCCTTTAACTAGAGTGGGCCTGTTGGCAAATACTGTGTTAGACTGCATGTCTTCTATCTCAGCATCTGTAAAATTGTATTTGCTTCTAATACTAGATTCAAACCTTGCCCAGTTAATGTCTTCGCATAACAATATGCCTACTTTGAAATCGTTACGCAGTATATGATAGTAATCTATAACTTCGTAGGTGTGTCCACAGATGCCGTGATTGTTGTTGCTCCAAGTATAACTGAGCCAAAGGTCATAGGAGTTATCTAACTGTGTTATCTTAGACATGCCTGCACCATTGGACAGTTTTCTGTAAGAGTATAATTGCCTAGCCCGTTAGCAACTATATCATTATAGCGTAATTGTATTGAGTCTATGTCAAGATTGTATGGTTCTTCAATAGTTACTGCTTTATTATAGAAGAACCCTTCTGGGATTATTCTGTTGTTAGTATCTCTTACAACATGAATATAGTGGACAGCATCAATTTGATCAAACAAATCTCCAATGCCGGTGTGTTGTTTTTTTAATAGGATAGGACGATTGAACTGCGCCTTTAATCGTTCGTACTCGTATCGAATGTACTTTGGATCCAAGCAACTAACAAATACACCTGGCTGGCTAGCACAGGGTTTGAATATCTCAAAGTTTAATTTAAGGATACACTCTACATCGTAGCGTTGATATGGATACAGTCCGTAGTAAGTTACTGTGCGATTATTCTTATAACGAAACATCTCGTGCGTGTCATTGCTGAAACAATGTATTTCGTTAGTTAAGAATTCTTTACAATCGTAAAAGGTGTTTACATCTAGGATAAGTGTACGATCAAGATTGAGTTTGTATAACTCTACTAGTGTTACAGGAACGATGTTATCAACTGTGGTGTTGTATTTTGTCGTAAGGATATCTAGAACTAATTCAAGATCCTTTGTGTCTATACCAACAATATAAAACTTTGCATCAACATACTTTCTTAGAAATTTAAAGTATTCGAAACAGTAAAATAATGTTCCGTTGATCTTATTGTGTGGTTTAAACTTGTATACAACACCATAGTTCATTATTAGAAGTTAGCGTAGAATCGTTCTAAAAATCGCTCTTCTATTGATTTGATTTCTTCGACTGTCGATGCTGTTCGAAGTTCATTTTTAAATGCACTGAATCTACGTTCTAACTGTGCAACGGCTTCGATCTCATCCTTGTAGTTAAGATAATCTTCTAATTTAGCAATTAGTTTTTCATCACCTGTTTCGAGAATCTCAAGATATTTTTCTTCTCTATTCTCATTTGTAATAAAGTAGCCTGCGCTGGCCAGGTCATTGTTTAAAACAATAAATCCATACATGGACAAACCAGATGCTTTAGATAACTCTGGGGTTACAAGCATACGGACTTTCACCATTGCCGCATCTCTTGATTCTTGGACAGGATCAGTTTCTTTTAAATCAATGATATCAAACTCTCCAGGCAACACTTCTCCTGTTAATAGAGTTTTATGGATATGTACTCTCTTGCCTTCCATCAGTGCTTGTTTAATAAGTTGATGGCTCATGTAGGAAAGACGAAGAATTTTTTCGTCTTTGTCTGCTTGATTGTCTAATGTGTTTTGAGTTACGTTTGTTACAAACCAGTGTGAGCCACGATCTTGAACTATGGCTAAATCATATATGATGCTACTCATCTTAATCCTTTAAAGTTGTTGGTTCGCTCCAAAGTTCTCCTTTATTTGGCAATCTGTCATAATGGACTTTAAAGAATCCATCTTCGCCCAACTCGATTGCATCTGAGTATTCTGTACCTAATAATTCCTGTGCCATTACACCGATATACTTTGTTTCTGGGTCCCAGGTGTAATTGTAAGAGTAGATGTTAATACCTTCTCTAGTGCCAATGAATTTAATGTTTTGTTTTAGTCTTTCATCACTGTAGTTACAGCCGCAGTCATTGTGGCAGTTACATACAGCATTACACGTACAGTCTGAGTTACAAATACAGTCCTGACGCATAACATTATATTTGTCACGTAAAGTAATCCAGTGAGTCGTTGTTGCAATTGATCCAGCACTATAAACGTTATTACCACCTGTAGCATCTGCAGGATTAGTATATACTGCATAGTTAGATCCAACTGGTTCATTAACGTTAAGAATTCCCTGAACCATAGTTTCCATATTATTAATATGTGAAGCGGAAATTAAGGTACTAGTGCCGTATGCACTAGTTTCAAGTCTTGAAACAACACCAAAATGATTAATAGTGCCACTGTTGGTCAAGTGCAATTGATATCTTTGTAGTTCAGCGTCAATTTTACTACGCAAGTCTTCAATGTCTGCCGCTGTAATACGACCCGAGGTTATTGCAAATTCTGCACTTGGAGATAGTGGGCGGTTTGTTGAACACGCACCACGATGGTTAAAACAGGTCGTTGTTCCACTACTGTTTTGATTACAAAAGGTTCCGCTACATGCCATTTTATTGAGTTTCCTTTTCCTTTTCTGCAAGCTCAGGTTTAACTGCTAAATCTCTATCTAGATAAGCCTGAACTGTTCTATCGATTTCTCCAAATGTTTTAAAGAAACCGCACATGTTATTTACCCAACGATCAGTCCAGCGATCGAAGTAGTCTTCCTGCTTACTATTATCTAAACTAGAAACAGGGCAAATCATACAGGTTGTTGCTACACAGCCCTTGCAGATATCGCTGACTTCACGTGCTTTTGGCTGATAAGTTGTAGCCATTTTAATAACTTTATCAATAAAATCAGCATCATCAATATTACCACCAGAACCCATTAATTCTTTATTTGGACTATATAGTGATCCGTGGCAAGCATAACTGTTACCGTCTACGTTAATGGCATGCATCGAAGCGCCGCTCTGACAGTGACTCTTTGCGTCGCCGCCATTAAACCAAGTGCATAAATGATGCCCATACTTTTTAACAAACTCGATTTCTTCCTTAGCAATCATCAACATTTCTTTACGGAAGTCTGCTACCATTCCCGGTAGTTCGTCTACTGGTAGGTCTGTTACATAGTCAATAGTCGGAGCATACTCAACACGGCAGTTAGGCCCAATATCTTTAAAACGCTCGTAGAGTTGTTTGTAGTCACGCCATGCCGCAAGCATACCTGTCATGCTCTTTAATGGCACTGTGGCTTTCAATGACAAGTTAGCACCTTTACGTGCGAAATATTCAAAGTTCTCAATAACCTGTGCCGATGTAGGTTTACCACTATGCGTTAATCGGAACTTGTCGTTGATATTCTTACCGTCATAACTAAACTGGATATTAATCTTTTTTAGGTCGACATTATCTAATACATTTTCTAAACGTTTACGGTTGTATCCGTTTGTGTAGATATGAAATCCAATATTTTCGATGTGTTGGAACTCTTTCATAATATCAACAATTAAGTTGCCATTAAGTGTAGGTTCGCCTCCCCAGAAATCGATCATTAATTCGTCATAGTTTTCTTTGAACCATGCGCTGTCATAAAACTCTTTGATGCGTACTTTTAAAATTTCTACTTTGTCATCGAGTCTACGTGTGTCTGTTTTCACACCTTCAAAACAGTACGAGCAACCTAAGTTACATAGTGCTGTAGTTGTAATCTCTAAGGTAAACGATCCTTTTGATACTTTCATTTGATATCCTCAATGTTTAATATTTCATCTAGAACTGACAGCATTTTATCTTCAGTTACTTTTTCTTCTTCTTGTTGGATAATACTAGCCATATCCTTTGCTAGATTAGCCAAGAACTCCGCCTCTTCACGAAACAATTCTTCGTTAGATAAATGCTTACTTGCCTCTAACAAGTGGAAGCTCGCATTGTACAACGCCTTGTTCATCCTTTTAATACTCGTAGCCATCTTCGTATTCCTTTTCCATTTCTTCTTTAACAACTTGTTTGAAAAATTCGTTGTTTCTTAAGGCCGCTGTCATGCGCTTGACTTCTCTGTACGTATATTTATAGATATCGCAGAGCTCAACTATAGGACCTTGGTTTTTAATCTGTTCAAATAAACAGCCCTTTTTGCAGTAGTTTCTAACTTCGCAGGTTTGACAAACGGGCATTTGGGCATATTGTGGTATGGCCGCTATCATGTCCGGACTGTCTTTAAATCGGGTACAGGGTACAACTTTGTTTTCGCTGAACATAAACATATTTGTACCTGCACCGCAATTATCTGTAGTAACTCCCTTAGAATGATAATCTAAAAAGTGTCTTAGATAAAATAACACAAAATAGGGCATTCCTTGGTCTGGATTGGCAATGTACCAGTCAAACATCTCGGTAATACCTATTTTAAGTTTATCGACGCTGTCCTGATCCCATGTACCTACATCTCGTACCAGCGTAAGTTCTGGATTGAATCCAAAATGTTCTTTAATCCATAGATGATTTTCTAGTAGATTATAACAGCCTTTGGTTATCATGCTGTGACAACTAACTCCGGGCAGTTTTTTAAATAGTTCACGCTTTTCAAAGAAACGTTGTTTAGTTCCTTTGCCGTTTAATTGTAGTCTATTGCGATCCTGCCATAGCCCGTCAAAACTAATAGAAACTTCTATGTTATTTTGAACTAGGAAGTCTACAGTTTCTTCTGTGAGCAGTAGCCCGTTAGTAGGCATAAACAATTTGATGTTGCCATCGTCACGGACTCCGTCTAAAATCTCTTCTATCAAATCTATCTGAAGCAAAGGCTCTCCACCAAAGAAATCAATCTTAATTGTTTCGTCTGGATATTGCTCTCGCATCTTACGAAACTCTGCCAAGTACAACACAGGGTCGATGCGATTTTTACTCCACTTGTCTACTCCGCAGTAGGAGCAGTTTAAATTACATTTTTCGGATAGGACAACTAATAATGTTTTCATTGTCTATATACCTTGTTCAATAGTAGCACAGTATCTAACAAAGGTACTTCAAATTCTTTAGTTAGTGCTTCTGTGTCTTTGGGCAAGCATGGACCACCGAATCCTCTTTGGCCATCTGGTCCGGGCACTTGAAAGTGATGTGTTCCCATCCAAGGTTGCTTTGCTAATATGTCAGTGACTTGGCTCCACTCTACTCCTAGTTGCTGTGCTACATCATACATCTGATTCATAAATGTAACTTTGGTAGCATAGAAACTATTCATACAGTATTTGGCCAGAGCGGCTGTTTTAATATCAGTAAACACCACTTGATCCATATTGACTGTAGAATATGATCTGTAGACGTCTGCCAACTTCTGAGTTTTATCCATAGGTCCTCCTAGGATAACCATGGGAGGATTGACAAAGTCATTGTTAGCAGTTGCTCTACTTAAAAACTCTGGATTGTAAACAACATCATATCCATCTAAGTACTGAGGTAGTACAGTACTTTTAACTACTGTAATTCCTGTGTAGTTCTTTTGTATAGTATCTAGCACAGAGCGCAATAAGGAATAGTTTGTATCGTCCGTGGGTGTAGGAACACAGACAAAGATTGCAGAAGGGTTAGCCCTACAAACATCTTCTATTGTTGTTGTGTTATATTCTGGGTCTGAGTAGATTACTTCAGTGTTTGAGAAACCAAACTCTACTGCCTTGCCCACCATTCCGTAGCCAATTATTCCAATCATCATGCTATTATAACGCTCTAGTTTTAAAAGTCAACCACTATGACTCAGTGTGTGATATTTATTGGTTAAATATTATTACTATGATAAACAAAGAACCTTTCAAAAAACTAATCACAGACCTTAAGGACAACGGCAAATATCGTGTATTCAACGATATTCTACGTGAGAACGGCAAGTTTCCGCAGGCACTTTGGTACGGCCCATATAACATCAAACAGATAGTTAACTGGTGCAGTAATGACTATTTGGGTATGGGTCAAAGCAAAGTAGTGTTAGATGCTATGCACACAGCCCTAGACCATACAGGTGCAGGCTCGGGCGGTACACGTAACATTGGAGGCACTAGCCATTATCACGTTGCCCTAGAACGTGAACTAGCCAGTCTACATAATAAGACAGGTGCTTTGTTATTCAGTAGTGCCTATGTAGCCAACGAGTGGACACTGATAGCATTATCTAAGATCATAGACAATATAGAATTCATATCAGACGAGAACAACCACAACAGTATTATTGTTGGTATTCAACATAGTCGCGCACCTAAACAAGTATTCAAACACAATGACATGGCTGACTTAGAAAACAAATTAGCCAACTGTAAGTTGTCTGGAAAGACTCCTTGTATTGTATTTGAAAGTGTATACAGTATGGACGGAGATGTAGGACTTATTGAGGAAATCTGCGACCTAGCAGATAGATATCATGCCATTACCTACATTGACGAAGTACACGCTGTTGGCCTTTATGGTGCAGAAGGCGCAGGTAAATTAGAAGAGTTGGGCTTACAGGATCGTGTTGACATAGTTAACGGTACACTTGGTAAAGCATTTGGTACGCAGGGAGGATACATTGCCGCAGACAAGACAGTGGTTGATGCTATTCGTAGCGTGGCCGCAGGCTTTATCTTTACAACGAGTATGAGTCCAGTTACCTGTGCTGGAGCACTGGCCGCAGTTAAGTATCTACGTGAACATAATGAAGTGCGTGAGAAGCATCAAGAGCGAGCTCGTAAACTAAAACACAGATTGAAGAAAGCAGACATTCCAGTTATGGACTGTTCAACTACACATATTGTTCCTGTGTTAGTTGGAGATGCTAAACGTTGTAAGGCAATGAGTGACGAACTGTTAAATGAGTTTGGCATTTATGTACAGCCAATTAACTATCCAACTGTAGACGTAGGCACAGAACGATTAAGGTTTGCGCCTAGTCCTTTACACGATGATGGTATGATTGAGGATTTGATTACTGCCCTTACAGCAGTCTTTAAAAAGAGTTATTAAACCAACCTACTTTGCGTCCTTCCTCAATGCGCTTGTCATGTTCGGCAACAGAGGAAGGATAACGCCAAGCCCAAATGGCAACAAAGGCCATAAACACAGCAGTACTGATAACTCCAATTGGTTTTACTCCGCCAGTATACATTAGTATTAAACTCAAACTCATCATGCCCAGCATTAGATATTTCATCTTCTGCGGGAACACACGTTTTTCGTTCCAGTTAGTAAGGAATGGTCCGAACAGTTTGTGATTGTAGATCCACTTGTGCATACGCTCACTGCCCTTACTAAAACAATAAGCCGCAAACACTACAAAAGGACTATAAGGGATGCCAGGTGTGACAACCCCTATATAGGCCATACCAAGGCTAAGAAAGCCTAAACAATTCCAGAATAGTTTTTTCATGGAATTATTTAATATAATCCATCCAAGCCTCGTAACGAACTTGAAAGCCCAAGGCTTTGCGTTTGTTCACTAGTTCCCAGAAGTCTGGCTTGTGTGGCTTGTGCTTTGGCTTAATCTTATGGTTAGCACCTTTGCCAGCGTTACAAGGTCCACAAGAAGTAGTGCTGTTTTCAAATGTGCTCTTACCGCCGTGGCTAACTGGTAGCACGTGGTCTAGCGTACATTCTTTCTTTTCTAAATGGTCACCACAATACTGACAGGTATAGCCATCGCGCAGGAACACGTTGCTCTTAGAGAAACGTACTGTATGTTTTGGCTTCATGTATTCTGATAGCATAATAATGCTAGGTACACGAGTTTCCCAACGGGCAGAGCGTACGACCCAATCGTCGTGCCATTCCAATACACGGCCTTTCTCTAAGACCATATACTTGATAGCATCTTGCCAGCAGAGTGTACTCAGTGGCAAGTAGCTCACTGGTTGTGCATCTGCGTTCAGTAATAGGGTATCTGACATTTTAATTCACTTCGGGGTTAAAAAACTATTTACCAGTCGATTGTATGGCCTTTGCGCCATATTGTCAACCGATTTATTCTATTGTAAAGTAATTGGAGACCATCGATTGGGCGGCTAAATCGATGCCTTTCTTCCAAGCTCTTTCGGGTGATTTGGCAAACAAGATTGATTCTGTTGCTGGTGCTGTGACCCAGGACGTTTTCTTGTCCCACGGAGGATTGCCCATAATCTCTCCTTCTAACTGCACGGGTGACCAAACACTCATACCTAAGAATAATCTCCATTTGCGGGGAGCGTCGCCCTTGCAGATACGACTAAGCATCGTTCTGTCTGAACTAATTCTCCAAGGTCCGCCAATGTGCATTGTATTAGTACAAGCCCAATCATCTGTGTGTAGCATAACCAACGCACTAGGATTTACTGGGCCACCGACATAAATTTGTTCGTCGCCTGTGTAATCTAATTCGTGATGTTCTGCTAGGTCTGCTAGGGATCTTTCGCTGGGTTTGTTTACGATGAGGCCAACAACACTTTGAGCAGTTTGCTCATATAAGAATATAACTGACTCTTCCCAGAACTCATTCTTCTGAGCTGGTGGAGCCACAAGTAGTTGGCCAATCATATCTGAGTGCTCGCATTTCAACTATAGTCCGGCAATGGGCCGCCGTATTTTTTACCTTTGATTTTCTTACCGCCAACTGTAATACGCTTCTTGCCTACTAAGTGGCTTTTCTGTCCATCGCGGGCACGTAAGCCTTGTGACTTACAACTTGCTAGATTACTTGCACCCAACTCAGCATCTGAACGAGTAGAGACGCAGAGTTTTCTGGATGCTTTTTCATCCAAATCAGTTTCAATGTTTTCTAATATTTCGTAAACTTTCATATTATCTATATTTATCCGCTGGGTTAATCCAATCCTCTGCGTAGGTTGGAGCAAGTTTAAATGTTAAGGCCTTTCTTGGTCCTTTGGTAGTGTTTATTGTAACTTCTCCACTTTTCTCATGATATTCAATTTTGGTTATTTTAGCGTGTTCATCGTTTGGACCCACTACAATCTCCTGCCCTACTTCCAAATTAATGGCTAAGTTGCGTAGAGTCATGATTATCTCCTTTTGGACTAACAAAGTATTTATTTGGTTTTGGTTTTCAGGTTGACAAAACGCTCTAACGAGCATATAATATTAACATCGTAAACAACTAGGAGCAAGACGAATGCGTCCAATATTGTTAGTAATAGCACTGAGCGTACTAAGTGGTTGTGCTAATACAGAGTGGACTGGTACTAAGGCACGATATGGTTATCGTCCAGAAGATCCTTGTATCCGTTGCGGAGAGAAATGGGATGTCATACAGCGTCATCCATTTGAAGCACAGTTCGAAGCAGGCACACTCAATCGTAAGGATTGGCAATGAAACTAAAAGTTTACAATTCAATGTATGATCGTAGAACATCATACTTCTTTGAAATATCTGAGTTTAACTTTTATGAAGGCGACGAAGTAAAAGTTAAATGGTGCAAGCCAGAAGAGATTGCTATCAGTACTGGCAACAAAGAGTTTCCTTTCCGTATCATACAACGCAAATGGATACGTGAAATGGATGGCAAACCTTATTCATTTGAAGTTAAAGATAAGAAAGAAGAAGTTAGATTGGTCCAAGGCAGTAACGGCAAAGTCTACGAAGTAACTAGTCACAGTTGTACCTGTCCTGGATTTACTTTTAGAGGAACTTGTAAGCATCTAGGATCAAAATGACTGCACATTTGTTTATTGCCTATTGGGACAGCCTAGGCTTTGAGTGTATCATAGACCTAACCGACCACGACAAGAAAGCCATGTGGGCTGAACTCAAAGGTGAAGCACCAAAACGATTACCTGAGGTAGGTATAATGATCATGAGGGCCAAAGCCAATCCACATCGCTTTCCAGAGATTTGGACCTTTCATTCAGAGGTTGACATAGAGACATTAATCAAGTATAGTAACGACACCCCGCAGGCACTGGCTGACGCAATTCGCGAGCACGGTACCAAAGTTTTCACAACACCTAAACAAAAGGCAGTAATAGAATGAGTTTTTTAACATTTCTAGGATTTAAGAAAATGATTGACGATAGCGCAGAAGTTTTAGAGTTTCCCAAACCCAAGGCAGTGCCAAAGGTGCCGGAAGCAAAACAGCCGGAGCCTCCAAAGGAAAAAGATCCTGTAACATTTTATAGATTGGGTCTAACCGATAATAACCGTGTTTCTTTTTACATGGGTTACAATGAAATCACTATGAGTCGCGCAGGTTGTCAACAAATGATTGACCAAATCAAGTTCTTCCAAAGTCAGTTAGATGAAGAAGATGATCATACTCCGGATGATCCCGACGGCGGTGAACCTGTACCATTGCCAGTGCCTGAACAAAAGGCGGCCTAATGATTTACTTCAACCTTAACATCCGTAACCCTAAGTGGTGGGATCGTTTTGCTAACATCAAGTATTGGGCAGGTGCAACTCCTTTCGAGAACAAGTTCTGGGAAGTTCAAATTCTTAAATGTCCAGAGCTATTGCGGTTAGAATTTGAATTTACTACACAACAAGACCATGCTGGTGTGAACATTGAACTGGCATTGCTAGGCTATCACATTGGCTTTACATTCTATGACAATCGTCATTGGAATAATGAAGAACATCGTTGGATGATTTATACAGAGGAAGAAGGATTGCACTAATGTTTAAATGGATTAAAGAACACATATATGAAATGAACTACTTTGTTGCTGGCTGGTGTGCATTTGCTTGCCTAGACAGTTTACTCAAAGAAAGTTACGGACTGGCGTTGCTCAATGCGGTGTTAGTTGTTATTAACATTAAATTGGCACATACCTATGAGTAGCAGAGGCATAATTGCAGAGCAGGCTCCTGAAGCCTGCGAGATGTGTGGCATCATTGCCGAGTGCAGACCTTATGGCCCAAACGATGAGAACATCTGTTTTGATTGTGCCATGAAGGACGAAGAAACAACTAAACGTAAAATGGCCGCTTATATTTTTGGAGAAGAGGAATGATTACTTTAAAAGAATGGATGGAAGTTGTAGACTATCGCATCACTGAAGGTAGTAACTATCTTTGGGAATGTTATGGTCCCAATGCTTATTGTCTGGATGCTTGGAATGGCGATCAAGACGGACACAGTCACAGCATTATATTTGATACTAAGACGCAGGAAGTCTATGAAGTTACTTCCTATGACTATCGTAGCAATCGTGCCTATCGTTTAATAAATCAATCCTTTGTTGAATTGCATAACGCAGAAGCAAGACGACATCAGGTTGATCACAGAGAAGCATGGGACGATGTCAACTTTGTTGATTTGGAAGTAGACGATGACTGGATCCAAAAGGCCATGGCAATCGAATTAGAGGAACTGGACTACGACGATCGTGTACAGGTTCCGCTTACACTCGACGATGACCATATGTTTGAATTAATGAAGTTAGCACACGAGCAAGACATTACACTTAACCAATTAGTTGAAAATATTCTACGAGAAGCAATCGCGAACGCAGATACAACTATTGATATTCCTAAACCAAAAAAGAAAAAGAAAGGCAAATAACTTGTCAGATAACGAAAACGAAACATTTGAATCAGGCGTTAATGAGGAGCAAGAACTTGCTCAACTTAACAGTATCATCAGCAACCAAAATGCTATTGGTAGAGTTCAACAGGAGTTAGCCAAACAACGAGCACAGCCTAGTTTAGAGGAGTGCGAAGAGTGCGGTGAAGATATTCCTAAGGCAAGACAATTGGCCCAGCCAGGTGTCACACGCTGTATCTTCTGCCAGGAACTGCATGAAAGACGTAAACGTGGTTTATGAGTAAGACAATCTTTTACAAAAAAGAAGGGCGCAGGTATATTCCTGTGCATGAGTACGATCAAACATTAATGGATAGTTTTCCAAAAGGAAGTCATCTTGTTATATGTTATCCTGGAGGTAGTAGTCGTCGTTTCAATATTGATCCGGCTTATGCTCCTATGATTGCCGCTGGCCGTGTTGCTGAAGACAGGATCAGTGAAGTTATTATGCGGGCCACAGAACTTCGACGTAACTATAAAATGGCCAAAGAGATGACTCCGGGCCAAAAGGCCGCTTGGGAAAAGTTAATCGAAGAGTTTGGCGAAGATGCTCGCAGTCTAGAATGGCCCAGTGCCAGAGAAGCCTGTGAAGAAGCAGTCAAAGCCATGGCCAAGGAAGCAGAAGCATTGTTAGAAAATCCCAGTGTGCGTAAAGCCTACGAACGATTTTTAATGGTAGCAGAACTAACCAAAGAGCATAAGGTAACTGATGAGTGAATCAGCAGAACTAGAGCCCTGGCAACAACGTGCCTTGGACAAGATGAAGACCTACAAAGGCCGAGGTATTGTACAGATTACAGGGCGTAATGCTGGCAAGAGTCAGGTAGCCGCATACAAACGATTGTTTGACGATATCTATGGGCGACCCGTAGAAGACCTAATACTCACAGAAGGCACAGTCTATGGTCGTCGTTATTACTGTGTTGAGCCTGTGGGCGGCAATTGGCACAAGATGGAAGAATGGTGTACACAAACCTTTGGCTCCAGCGGTGACAATATGTGGGGAGAGAAGTCAGCACCCGCACCCGGCGAACGATGGTACATGAACAATCGTAAGTTTTGGTTTAAAGAGGAAAAGGATCGTAACTGGTTTACATTAAGGTGGCGCAGTTGATAATACAAGAACGCAAAAGCAAATACAAACATAAGGTAGTGTTTAGTCCTCGTTGGGCCGCGCAAGAGCACGATGAAATTAAGCAATGGTGTGAAAAGACATTTGGTCCTGGCGGACGCAGTCGTAAGTATCGCTGGCGCTATGGCTGGACAGATACTGAAAATGTCTATTACTTTAAAAGTGGCAAGGATGCTATGCTATTCAGTCTAAGGTTCAGTGATGCGTGACATACAAGAAGAGATAATTGATCGAGCCGGACAACAAATGGCACAGGAGATAGACTTTGGTGTGCTATGTAGTTTCTTAGAAGAACTAGGTTGGCGCAAGGTTATACTCAAACCCATGACCATGGAGCAGGGTATGGCTGTGGACGCATGGACAGCCGCTTATGTCAAAGGCAACTTTGAAACCCTGGGCCTAGTTTGGATATTTGAACGTGAACAGGATGCAACTTGGTTCACATTGAAGTGGGCATCATGACTGCATATAAAGAACTCGACGAAGCGCACGAATCTTATATTGAACGCCGTAATCAATATTGGCGTATGCTACGTGCCGCTTGGGCAGACTATCAGGCCAATGAACTAGGTCCGTATGGGGAACCAAACCTCAGCAGTTTCAATTACTTCATGCAACGCCGTTGGGGACTGCGTGTAAACATGACTGGTGGCAATATAGACAGCAGTTATCAAATTGTAGATGATAAAAAACATTCATTGTTCATTTTAAAGTACGGGGATCGATAATGAAAGCACCCCCGGGCTATCAATGGGTAAAGATTAGAGATATGACTCCAACCGAAATAATCACAGATGGTGCAGACTGCTATCCCTGGCGCGAAGTATTTGCGTGGTGGCCTGTTAGAACTATTGCAGGCAAAGTTGTCTGGTGGCGTAAAATATACAAACGTCGAGTTTGGATAGTTTGGGGTACAGGGTTTCATATGGAGCCCGAAGTACAATATGCCACAGCATTTGATTTATTAATAGCATATCATGAGTAAAGACTTCTTTAGAAAATATGACATGCAGGTCTTTCCTAGTCAGCGTAAGATGCGTAGGATCCCTCGCCTACGCAACTACACTAACCTTTGGAATGTTACTGCTACAGAAGCCCTGGCAAATCAAACATTTGAAGTAGAAGAAGTTGACTGCGTGGATGTAACCCTGCCCAGAGATAAACTGCAAGAACTAGAAGACATCCTGGCATGGTACGAACAACGCGAACACAGAATTAAAGACAATGACGAAATAGTTCAAATGCTACGCAGAGATGAACGTGTACGCATCGAGCATCCTGTGGTGCAAAAAGCCTACATGAAGTATCTAACTCTATTAGAACTATGCAGGAAATGATCCTAGAGTTTCGTGCCAGCAAGGGCTACGGCAATGCTATACTTAGAGGCAAGAGTCCTGAGTTAGCAGACTATCTACAACTGCCCGTGGTAGATTGGTGTGTTCAAAACATTGGCGATATCTGCTGGCCCAAGGATCTACACGAAAGTCTACACGGAGATGGCTGGGTCATACACGTAGAATGGGATCACTGGACCAATACAGTTGACACAGCACCCAGGACCTATGTTATAATAACTAAACCGATTAGCAATGAACTAGTAACTAAATTTTGGATGAAGTTTCAATAATGGCAACAAAAGGTAAAAAGAAGGCCAAGGCCGCCGCAACAGTAAACATACCCGCACCCGGAACGTTTATGCCTCCTATGAGTGCAGACGAAAACAAGGGTCCTAAATTGGAAACCTGTGAAGTGGGTCCGTTTAGACTCAAAGGTGTTAAGGTAGACTTTGCACAGTACACAGAGGATCAAATCCAGGAAATGATAGCCTGGGCCAAAGAAAACGATGCCTATGTTGTAGAAGACAAAGGATTGTTTAGTTGGCGTAAAGAAGCCAAGCGTGATTGGTTTATTCTAAGGTGGACCTAAGATGATAATATATTTGGACATGGATGATGTAGTTGCCGATTGGCGTCGGGCCGCTGAAGACTTTTTAAAATTAAAGTTCCCCAACGATGATCCTTATGCTCGCATACCAGATGATGAATGGGCCAAGCTCAAGCGCAATAGTCGTTTTTATCGTAACTTACCATTAAAGCCAAATGCACATGACCTAGTACAATATTGTCGTGATGCAGTCAGCAAAGGACGAGCAGATGGCATGGCATTCTTAAGTGCTATTCCACACAACAACGACATGCCTTGGGCTATACAAGATAAAGTATGGTGGGCACATGAACACTTTGAAGGCATTCCTGTATTCCTTGGGCCATACAGTCATGACAAGCAGGACCACTGCCAACCCGGAGATATCCTAATTGATGACCGCACAGATAACTGTATGCAATGGGAAAGCCGTGGAGGCCGGGCCCATATCTATCGTACCTGGACTGCTTGCCAGCCCTGGCTTGATTCAACCCTTGGTGTAAATAATTAATCATGGAGACTGCTATGAACTTTTGGGACTATGTATTAATTGGCCTTGGCTTTTGGATTGCTTTTCGTTTGGGACAGGCCAGTATTTTAGCCATACTCAAGGACGAAATGCGTGAGCGCATTATGCGTGGGGATTCTGTCAGCTCTGCGGTCCGAGACATTGTTGACGTAGACGCAGAGCCAGAAGAGTGTGTATTTGGTGTAGAACGTCATCAGGGTCATTGGTATGCCTTTGCTGAGTCAGGTGAGTTTCTAGCACAGGGCCCAGACTTTAAGACCATGTTTGCCGCTATCAAAAGTCGCTTTCCAGGACGTAGTTTTAGAATCAACCCAACTAAGTTGGATCTAACAGAACAGGAAGCCAAGACCTTAGTCCAGGCCATTGTTAACACATTTGGAGATAAGAATGTCACAAAAAATTGAGCAGTACAGCCGTTGGGTAGACAGTGATGGTAATCACTTTCAAATCATACACGTGATCACAGATGACCTAGGGCACGAATGGGTACACTATCGTAGGGAAAAGGATGCCTTGGAGTACAGTTGTTGGACTGACAGTTTCCTAGCTCGCTTTAGTAGCGTACCACACAATGCCGCTAGTCATACGATATTTGGATTTAAGTTTTGAACATCTTAGAGATACTGCCTATACTAGGCCAGCCCAGAGGTACCAACAAGTTTGAATGGCAGTGTTGGGGGCCTAACAGCCAGTACTTGGATTGGGGTGGCGAGGAGAACCACGTGGCCAGTATGGTATTTGATTTAAACACAGGGCAGATCTATTGCTTGGAGTTATTCCCAGGTACCCAGGCTTTACGTTACCTAGACCCTGACTGGGCTGAAGCATACCTCAAGGAATGTATTACCCGAGACGTTAACCCAGACTGGTTAACAGATACTATACCCTGGACAGAACTAACAGACCCCCAGACTGTCTTAGCAGTACTGGGCACACTCAAAGGCGATATAGAGCTATGACCCTACCCGACGAACGCTATCGTGCTGTGATTCAGACTAGGAGATTCTTAATGGATCTCTGTAACCCTGAGCACACGCCCAGGATACCCAAACTGATAAGAGAACACGCTCGTGCTATGTTGCGTCATTATCCTAGTGATTGGGATATGGATCAAGCCTCAAGATTATGTCCAGAAATATTCCAACAACGTATGGAAGCAGTGACTAGGCTGTTCCTGCAATACGAGCAGAGCCGGGCTGTTGACTGCGAGCCTCAACTTCCTGACGAACAGTAAAGTCCTGATTGGCCAAGCGAGCCATCCACGAGGCAAGCACACCCAGTTTATAAGCCAAGACAGTGTGCCCATTATCCTGATCCAAGTGCGGGGGTAGTTTAATGCTGTCCAATACGGTTTGTGCTGTGTAGTACTTCATAAGATCCAATCCTTCTTGGGCCAGCGTTCCATATCCGAATTCATTAACACTAGAAATTCACTGCGATGCGCAGGCACATACAGTTCAATCCATATGGGTCCTAGACTAAACCAACCACCCAACTTCTCTGCCCATAGAGCCAGCCTATCATAGTCCTCATAGTCAAAACTACGATAACAGTAAACTCTCGTCGGTTCAGTCATAGTGCGCTCCCCCAAACGTATTTACCGGTACAGACCGATTGCCACCAACTAGAGTCCTATAAAGCCGCGAAGCGGCAGCGCCAGCGCAAAAAATTTGCAGGCCCATAAATATCATACAACAACTAACAAAGGACAGCCAAATGTTTTATGCAATCAAAGCACACAGTAAGACCTGTAATCAAACACAGAGAGAATTTGACGAAGACAGTTTAAAGGGTAGACCAACTACTACATTAAAACTGGCAGAACAGAAAGCCCGAGCATTTGCTACACGTTTAAATCGTCAGAGTTTCCTACAATGCACAGACTGGCAGGGCCAAGTAGAACTAATCAATAACACTAACATATATGCTAAGTGACAGACAAACTCGTTGGGCTAGAGCTTGGTATGATCCTAGCCTACAGTTAACTACAGAAGATTGGCAGTATATAGGATATCTTCTACTGGCCTGTGCAAACGCATTTGGCATAGGACTAGTACTAGGATTAGCGATAGTCTTAGCACTATAAAGGCAAAATCCCCTTAGGCCCCGCTGTAGCCTTTTACAGTTTTAAACTATTTTCGGGCCGACAACAATATTAAAGCATATAAACTGGGAGGCCCCGCTGTAGGGTTTTAGATATTCTACACGCAACTGTGTAATTTGGCTAAAAAAGTGCTAGGCCCCGCTGCGCGGTTCTGCTATAATGGGGTATGATATTCGAACCTTTGTGGCAAATCTACCTAAAACGCACAGCCGTGGTTGTGGCAATCACCTGTGCGTATCTATGGGTCAGCACTGATGAATATGAGTTCGAACAAGAGCAGACTAGAGTAACAGAGCAATTACCCGCAATTCCCCCGGTGGAAGAAGAGCCAGATGTCACTGTACAGCCAGAACCACCGGCACATACGGGATGGATTGTTCCCCCTGAACCAGTGCGTAAGAGGGTGGCTAAGGTTAAAAGACGTATAAAGAAAACTGTAAAGAACGGTGGGTGAGTATTTGAACTATGCCTCTCATCGGTACGGACCGGTCAACCTTTTTCTACCATGAAAACCGGTAGTGACCACCATAGAGAAACTGTGAATGACTGTACCGGTAATGACCGCCGGTGTTGACCGCTTGGTGATTTTATCCCTATTTTAAGCCTAACCGGTCGTGACCGCCTAGCATTATACGACAACCACTCACTACCGGTTCTACTATTTCTTAATAGTTCTAACGGTGCTGACCGTGTTAGTATACTAGACACTAGTGTAGACCTATACTGTATACGAATTCAATGTTAGCGTCTACTAACTGAAAATCGCATTTTTTCAAAAGTCAGAAGTCAAAGCGGTGTTGACCGGTCTGGTCTCCAGTTTTGTCAACCTATTTCATTAATAACCCTTTTGTCAACCGGGTCTTTTGAATTCTGTTGTTTTTTTGCACCTCTGGTCGGGGAGGTGGCTCTCGCCGTCCATCCCGGAATTTTAGTCCTTCGACGCTATAGTTTAAAGAGTCTTTTTGTGTCGCTCTCTTAGTGTCTATAGTATAAGCTCATTCCTCCATTTCGTCAACCGGTAATGACCGAAACCTTTCAAAAAGAACGGGTATTTCTTTTGTGGTTGACATCGGTAGCGACCGGTAGTATACTATAGGCTAAGTTAACAGAACATGGAGCGAAACATGAAACTATTAAGTACTGCCAATCCTAAGATCCAAAAGGGTACCAAGTTAGGCTATCTGAGCTTTATTCTACACCTTGCGCCAGCAGACTTGTCGGGTCGGGAGACTTGCCCTAAGCGCACCGCTGGTTGTACTGCCGCTTGCCTTAATACTGCCGGGCGTGGTGGTATGTTCCGCAAGGGTGAGAACACCAATATGATTCAGCAGGCTCGTATCCGTAAGACAAAGATGTTCTTTGAGCAACGGGACGAGTTCATGGCTCAACTTATTAAAGACATCCGCTTGGGCATTAAACAGGCCGCGAAGTTGGGTTTGACTCCAGTGTTCCGCTTGAATGGTACTAGCGATTTGAGCTGGGAGAAGTACGAAGCGGCTTCAGGTAAGAACATTTTTGAATTGTTTGACTATGTTCAGTTCTACGACTATACAAAGGTTCTGGGTCGTAAGGTGCAGGGCATTAAGAACTACCACTTGACGTTCAGTGCCGCTGACGGCAATGACGCTGATGTTACACGGGCTGTGACCCAGGGCATGAATGTTGCCGCGGTGTTTGACAAGCTCCCTGAAGCATACATGGGTCGTCCTGTAATTAATGCAGACGAAACGGATCTGCGCTTTTTGGATCCAGTGGGTGTGATTGCTGGCTTGAAAGCCAAGGGTCGTGCTAAAAAGGACACCAGCGGGTTCGTACGCCGTACCATCCCAATCACTGTGGCATAAAGAGGTTGACAACCGGTAGTGACCGGTAGTATACTATAGGCTAGACAGTTAAACAAAGGAGCGAAGATGAAGACGATTTTTGAACTATTCCCCGGCATCCAAGTCTATGACAAGGAGCCCGTAGAAGTCCGTAATCCCTTCAGTGGTGAAGCCTGTATGCTTACACCTGAGGAAGTGTCAGTCTATGACTACCTCAAAGGCTGTGAGCTTATGGGAGATGTGCCTGGACTTAGACGTGCCCTGGACTGGTTTAGCCGTACCAACCCAGAAGCATACATGACCCTATTAGACTAAGGAGAGACTATGTATACCGTAGAGATCTATAAGAAGGATAAGAGGTACAAGGGCGGCGAGCGCCTGGAGTCGAAGATAGACTATGCCACAGACAACCTCTCCATGCTGGAGCATACTGTGAAGAACACCTATCGTCAACTACATGGCTTCCGCTATGAGATACACGAAACCTATGTGACTAGGACTAACCTAATGGGTGGAGCAGAGTACAAGGAACGCTACGATACCCCTAGGTACTGTAGCCCAAGTTCCGAAGCCTACTGGAGTATGTAACCCACAGGGCACCTTAGGGTGCCTATTTTTTTGGATCACCACCTAGATCCTTCAGGCACCCCTGACGTCCACCCCCCTTTGTTCGACAATTATAGTATAGCAAAGGTCCTGGACTATGTCAACCGGTAGTGACCGGTTTGTTGCATAAAAACAACAACCAAAACCGGTTGACACCGGTACTGACCGGTGCTATACTATAGGCTAAGTTAAACAAAAGGAGCGATGATGAATATCAGCAATATTGAATCTTATGTAGAGCGCAAGAATGCTTTTGGTAAACTGTTTGGCAACAAGGAGTACAGCCTGTTGAGTGCTGTGGATCGTCAGGCCATTGCCAATATGATTGATGCGGACCTTAGCCCAGAGAACCTTACCTGTGACGGCGAACTGAGCCGTAGCCAAGTCAATGCCCGTTATCAGTTCCTGACTCGTGCGGCCCAGGAGTTGCAGAGCATTGACCCATCAGTAACCTTTTATGAGTACAACTAACATGAACACATATATCGTGAGAGTGAGACTGCCTAACGGCAGTTTCACAGATGTACAGATCTCTGCTATCAGTAGCGGCTATGCTAGGCAGATTGCAGAGGGCCAGTACGGTTCGGCAAACTTCATAGCCATTGTGGGTTGACAACCGGTGTTGACCGGTGTTAATATACGACTATGAAAGCAGTTAAACATCCAGATGGCGTAAGGCGCATCACAATGAAGATGGAGGTCGCTGTAGACGTCCAGACTCTTACGATGTATGCCCTAGACATGGTTAAAGGTGAGCCTGACCCTGTGGCCATCATCTGTGGTGCCAACAAACGCGAAATCTTTGCCCTGGCCCGTGCCAACATACAGAGCTATGGCAAGGATACTGCGCTGTTGAATGTGCCCACAACTATCAACCCTATTCAAATGAAAAAGGCAGAGGAGCATGTTCGTAGCGTGTTCCCTGAAATAGACTGATGAGTAATAATCTTCTAGGAGTTTATGCTCGCCCATTGGTCTTGTTTGATGTAGAGAACAAGGACCACCGCAAGTGGGCTTGGCAGTTCTTTAAGGACAGCAGTTGGAAGAACTGTCCTGTAAGGTTTGCCCTGCCTGATGGCGAGGACAATGTATGTTCGCTGATCCAAAGGCTCTTGCTGGCCTACTACAGCCAAAAGGAGTTTGGGCGTATCAAGCCCACGGATCGTGACCAGAACTATCGTAAGCACGTCAAGAATAGCCCTACTAGCATCATGGTTAATGGTTGACAACCGGTAGCGACCGGTGCTATAATATAGACTTAAACAGTTAAGGAGCGATGTATGAACATTCAAGCGATCAACTCAGCAATCATTTCCGGTTCTTGGTCTAACGCAGATTTGGAGAGCATGATAGATGCTGTCAAGTTTGCCCGTAGCCGCCTTGCTACCACAATGAAGTTCCAGGTCCGTGCAGGTACTAAAGTTAAGTTCCACAGTACCAAACGCAATATGACTGTAGAGGGTACAGTGACTAAAATGGCGCAGAAGTACGCCACAGTCAGCACCTCCCAGGGCCTGTGGAAGGTTCCTGCTAATATGCTAGAGATTGTTGCATAAACGCAACACACCGGTCAGCACCGGTTGACAAGTTTGGATACCGGTGCTATACTATAGGCTAAGTTAAACAAATAGGAGCGAACTATGCGTGAATTTTCAAACATTTTGGATCTTGCAGACGAAGTGCAGGATATGGTAGAGCGTCAGGTTGCAGGTATGCGCCGTGTCAGTGCTACAGAGCTGGGCTTGGATCAGCGTTGCGGCTTTGCCTATGTAGACGAGGATATGCAGGCTATCGTAGTAGACGACGCCCGTGCCCGTAGTTTCAACTACTACGGTGGGTTCGAGTACATCGACAGCGAAGACAAGCGTATGCTGGGAGACTATGTAATCTACATGGACACCAGCGACCGTGTACGCGATGCGCTGGAATGCTTGATGGAGTCCGAAGACCTTTGTGAGGAAGAGTAATGATTACAGCAGAACAACTACAGACCCTTATCAGTTACCGTGCTCCGGAACTGACCCGCTTGGCTAAGGAAGGGGGCTACCCTGGCCCAGCATTCAGCTCATGCCGCTTCCTGGGCATTACTAACGGCGGGCAGATCTGCTATCAAGCCGTGTATCTATGCGAGGGTGGCACAGATAGTACTAAAGTTTACATTACCCACACAGCGGGTAGGGTTAAAGCAGACACTGACTTGACAAAAATGGTACGCCGATAGTATACTATAGGCTAAGTTAATAAGGAGCGATAGATGATCAAATTCAAATGTGTGCTAGAGACTGCGGGTGACGGCTACTGGAGTGACGTTGCTAAGAGTGTAAACGTCACGGGACTGTCAGTGCCCTACGTCAACGACGAAGAAGACTTTGGTGAGCTCTGCGTCTACTTCGACAAGCAATGGGACACCCGCAAGGACGGCCTGATCTACACGGACAGCCTGTTCCTAGAGATGTTGCGCGACAAGCTCACAGAGTGTGGCTTTGACGCAACAGACGTAGACTACTCTGAGCAGGGTATGCAGGGCGACAACTATGTGTCGCTAGACGTAGAGGAAAAATTCCTGAAAAGTTGGTTCAATGTGGTTGACAAAGCATTGAATTGAGCTTATACTATAGAAACTGTAACACATTAAGGAGCGAAACAAAATGGCTACACGATCAACTATTGCACTGGAATTCGCAGACGGTACTGTTCAACAAGTATACTGTCATTGGGACGGCTACTTGGATAACAACGGCGTTATCCTTCAGGGTCACTACATGGATCCGTTCAAAGTGCGCGATTTGATTGACTTGGGCGACATTAGCTCATTGGGTCCTAACATCGGCGACAAGCACGAGTTTGACTGCCCATTTGCTTACGGTACTCCTGAGTATGTTAAGTGGTCCGAAGACAAGCGCGAAGTGACTACTTTCTACGGACGCGACCGTGGCGAGACAGGCTGCGAAGCTCGTAAGTTCAATGACGTTGCTGACTACGAGGCTAACGCCCAGCAAGAGGAATACGACTACATCCTGCGCACCGACGGCGCTTGGTATGTGCGTTATTATGAAACTGACAGCAAGTGGGTATCGCTTGCCACTGCATTGGTTGAAGCAAAAGTATTGGAGGACGCATAATGACTGGATTCAAAAGCAAACGAGCAATGAGTGATAGCCGCTTTGCAGTTACCTTTGAAGACCCGGAGTACGAAGTAGAAGCAGAGTACGATGAGGAACAAGGCGAGCGTGTGTTTGACAAGATGGTTAAGGACATAGAAGAGTTCAGCCCTCATGGCACCTCAAACTCCTAAGACCCCGCTGTTAAGCACCATGATTCAGATAGAAAACCTGACCCAAAAACAGCGTATGATCTGCGATGTCCTTTGGAATTTGGACAGCAAAGAACAGGTGCTGAACTTCATCCGTAGCCTCCCTATGAAGGATCGTAGGGACGCTATTGGGTTGCATCACTTGATGATTTTGGAGACTCTGGATCAAGAAATGGATGTCACTGACCTAACTTTGGCTAAACAAGTTATAGACAAAGTAAAATAAGATGCTATACTAGTAACACGCTGACAGGATATATCAGCAAACTATAATAGAGGAATTAATTAAATGAAACGTCTGAATCCAGAAACTAAAACTTTTAAGTTGTTTAATGCACTTTACAACGGTGAGAAGGTAACAGCAAGCCAAGCGCAGAAGCGTTTTGGTATTAAGAACATTGCCGCAGAAGCATCACGCATCCGCCACAATGGTTACGCTGTTTATGCCAACACTCGTAAGTCAGCAAACGGTGTTACCGTTACTGAGTACGAAATGGGCAACCCAAGCCGTGAAATCGTAGCATTAGGCTACAAGGCTAAGGCACTAGGCATTAGCCTCTAAGATAAGCTCGCCGCGATGGCGATGCGAAGTCCTTGGATTCGCTCCCCAAGGCATCGGCTGAACCGATTCGCTCCCGGGTAGGCCACCGACAGGTGTTGTTTTGATGCAACACCTGTCACCTTGAGTACTGTACCAAAACACTCGGATACCGGTCACTACCGGTTGACATATTGGTGGGCCTTTGCTATACTAAGAACATGAACAAAACGAACGAAATTATTCAGTGGGTTGGAACAGCATTCATCCTAGTCATGTATGTCATATCCAACTTCTTCCCGGGCTATGACAACCTAAGGAACTCTGTGGCACTCTTAGGGGGCCTTTGCTTCTTTGCTTGGAGTTTCCGTGTTGCAAATAAACAACAGATGATTATCAACGGTGTGGCAATAGTCCTATGCGTTGTAGGGTTATTCCGCGCACTAGGTTGACATTTTGGTGGACCGGCCGTATAATATAGACATAGAGTTAGATAATAGGAGCGAACTATGAAACTACACATCCAATGCCAGTATATGGAGAACTACGGTGCCCACGATTGGGACGGTGAAGGTGAGTGCCCTCAGTATTGGAAGTTCAAAGGCGGCGAGGACTACTTCTTCCTGCTAGGCCCTGCTGGTCGTAGTGACGAAGCATTGGCAGAGCTCGTAGAGCACTTCCGCCCAAGCATTGAATGGGACGACATTGGCTCCCGTCAGTATATCGTGGGCTATGGCGTAGTAGAGGATGACTTTATGACTGAATACGAGCGTAGTCAGTCGGAGTTCGAAGGCCGCGTTATTTTCCCAGCAAAGATTCTAACCCTTAAGGAGGTAGCATGACAGAGTTAGACTACAAGAAGGCGGAAGCCCTTGCCACCCTGAATGATGCAATCAATCAGATCTATAACATAGAGGGCGACCGTTGGCAGATGGCCTACGATACCCTTGAAGCAATTTTGTCCAACCTAAAGATTGAGGAGCCACGCAATGCCTAATTGGTGCAGTAATGGAATCACCCTAACCCACGAAGACCCTGAGATGATCCAGAGAGCCGCAAAGGCTCTGCAAGAAGGAACATTCCTTAACGAATTCGTGCCCGTGCCTGAGAGTCTGCACATCGTGGCAGGCCGTGTAGGCGACGACAATGATCCCAAGCAGATTGAGCTTGAGGCACAGGAAAAGTCTAATCTAGAGAAGCATGGCTATGCCACATGGTATGACTTCTGTGTCAACGAGTGGGGCACCAAGTGGGATGTCCAGAGCGATAACATAGAGATCACTACACCCAACAGCCTTACCGCTGGATTTGACAGTGCATGGAGCCCTCCGTGTGCGGCCTACGAGAAGCTCATGGACTTGGGCTTTGAGGTTGAAGCGTTCTACTATGAACCCGGCATGGGCTATGTAGGCAAGTGGGACAATGGCTGTGATGACTGCTATGACTACAGCGGCCACGACTCGTCTACGGTGCGTGACGCTATCGGCGATGAGTTGGACGACTACTTTGGTATCTCAGAGTCCATGCGTGAGTATGAGGACGAGAACAGAGATGAGCTCACAGAGTGGTATGAGGATGGAGTTGAAGCCAAGGGCTTAGAACCCCACAAGTAAGTTGTCCTGGACAAATACCCGTTCAAAGTGGACGGGTATTCCTTTTTGGTTGACATTTTGGCTGAGTGGCGCTATACTATAGAAACTGTAACAAAGGAGCGTAATATGAGAACATTTTTAGTCCAAAAAACTGTTTACATTAGCACACAGGTGGAAGCAACTACTTGGGAAGAAGCAATGGAAAAAAGTAGCAAGGTTGACATTGCTAATTGGAAGCAAGACGACGAAGAGACGCCCACTGTAACTGTTATTAACACACAAGGAGCAAAAATGCTAAACGACAAACAAAACAAACTTCTGCTAGAAGCAGTGGACCTTCTTAATCGTGCAGATGCATTAATGCAAGAAGCCCTAGGTGCCAGCGACGAGTGCTATTATATCCACTGCCAAATTGAGGATGCTAGCGAAACTCTGCTGGAGCATATACAGGAAAACAACCCAGTAGAAATCGGTTGACATTTGGGCCTTTTGGTTGTATAATAGTTCTATTATGAAACAACACAAAAGGCTCAAAATGAAACTAAAGGCAACTCGTGCCCATTTTGTTCTGTTCCACAAGGACAGTCCTTTTAAGCAAAAGGTAGTAAAGAACAAATTGGCATACACCCGTAAACAAAAGCACAAGGGAAAAGAGCAATGAACGATATCCAATACGCATTCTATATGACTATGGAACTTTGGCTGTTCTTGGGCGTACTGGCCCTGGCCCTAGTGGCTGAAGAATTGGTTAACCGAAAGGCAAAAAACGGTTGACAGATTGGTGGAGAGGCGTTACAATAAGACATGCTCAAAAGAGCATAAGGCAATTTTTTTTAAACTTGAAAGGCACATTAATTATGGCAACTAACAAAACATTCACCGTAGCAGGTGTTTCTAAACTCAATGGCGACTACAAAATCCGCTTCGCCAATGACGTTATGCGAGTAAAGAATCTCGCAAAGAGCGGGCATGAAGACATTCGTCTCGTGGAACTTGCAGAGGCTATGCTCAAGACAGACGCCGCAAAGTTCATCGCAACTCTCCCTGAGTTCTCTGATGCAGACGCACAGACAGCCATTGCGGAGTACTTGACTA
>Ga0255175_1000326_pt1 | contig 26253 bp, 22 predicted proteins | sample Atl_Atl_RepC_8d_FD_183628 | JGI IMG/M metagenome (GOLD analysis project Ga0255175, IMG submission 183628) | Freshwater microbial communities from Altamaha River, Georgia, United States - Atl_Atl_RepC_8d | ecosystem: Environmental > Aquatic > Freshwater > River | place: USA: Georgia | collected...
GTCATGTATGATGGCGAGCGTCTGCTCGGTGGCGGCTATATCAGTTCACGCAAAGTTAAGCAGGACGCGGCATAATTACGGTATGAGTACAGTGCCGTTTTTCAAAGCCGGTGATTACCAGATCTGGATTGCCGGTCATCCCGCCTATCGCAATGAGGCGCGCGCCTTGTTCGAGAAACTGGCCGACGGACTGGCCGAGCGCACCGGCAATACCCGCTGGGCCGAGATCCGCGATATTGTGGCGGGCCGTCATCATGGGGTTGGGCGCTAATTATTTAAATGGCGTGAGGTCAATAAAGTAGGTGCGGCCGCAATTGCGTCCGTTCTTCCAAAAGTCGTGGCTGCGCTCTGCTAATCCCTGTTCAGCCAGTGCTGACAGGCGCTGCATGGAGCGTTTGTTGTTATGCGCCACGCTGGCGCGGTAACGGCTATAGCCAAGCGCCGCTGCTGTGCGCAGTTTCAGCTCAAAAAGAGGGGCGCCATAGCCTTGGCCGCGCGCGCTGGGGCGCAGCAGGTCAAGTCCTTGCGCCAGCGCCTTGTTGTGCTGGCCGTGCCAGATATGAAATTCACCAACCAGCTCTCCGTCAGTTGTACTGGCCAGCCAGCCGCGCTGGCACACGCGTCCATGCGAGCTGGTCTCAATCAGCTGGCGCGTTTCATGGCGGGCAAAGCTGGCCCGCTGCCGGACGATGCGCGCCAGCAGCCAGTCATTCTGGTAAAAGCGGTCGTTATAAAAGCTGCGCAGGCTTTCCGGGCAGCTCAGGGTGGAATATTCCGCATCCTCTTCGGCCATCATTGCTTTGGTCTGCTGCCAGAGCTGGTCGGCCTGCGCCCAGCCGCTGCGCCGCGCCAGCGCATTAAACGGTAGCGCCACCAGTCCGCCTGCCACGATGGGCGTAATGCCCGGCTGCCCAGGTGAGGCTTGATGATTGAATTGCCCTAATGTCATGTTCCCCGCCCTGTTCTCTTTTATGGCGGGACGCTAGCAGGGGGTGCGCTGCAATAACAATGGGCAAAAGCGTTAAAATCCGGCGGATTTGCCCGGAAATGCGGAAGCGGTTGACAGAAGGCGGCCAGACGCATTAAAACACCGGCCATTACTTCGGCGGCAGCGTAGCTCAGGGGTAGAGCAGGGGAATCATAATCCCTTGGTCGGGTGTTCAAATCACCCCGCTGCTACCAATTAAAAGGCCCCCGCTTGGGGGCTTTTTTATTGGTAATGTCGGGGCTGTGAATGGCCACCTGTTCACCAAACGCTGCGGGGCAGCGTTTGGTGCGAAGACCGAAGGTCTGCAGTCCGGGCCCGCCCGGATAAAAACGCGCTTTGAGCGTGTTTTTACAAATCACCCCGCTGCTACCAAACAAAACAGCCCCCGTTCGGGGGTTTTTTATTGCGGTTAGACCGCGCTAATTCGTTATGCCCATCCTGAACACAAACGACAGAAAATACACGCCACCGGTACAAGCCGGGGTGCTGCTGCTCATCGGAAACGCTGAATAATCGTAAGACGGGCCGCTGGCGGTGACATTGATATGCACATCGCATAAATCGGTGGTGTCCCTGAAATTGGCGGTGATGTTGGTAATCAAGCGGCGGCAGACATGCTCGGGAATATTGCGCACCACAACTTCCAGCCGTTCATTATTACTGCCGCTGGCGCATACGCCCGCCGCCCCATTGGGCAGTTTCAGGCTCATGGTACCACCCCAAGGGTTATAAAAGCTGCCGTTCTGGATGAAATCTTTGGGGATCAGCCCCATGCTGATAGCCGTAGTTGTAATATCCTGACTGCTGCTATTGCTCCACATGCTGGCGGGGATATTGGCCTTGGCGGCGCTTGCCACCTGTAGAATGGCGCGGGCCGTGTTGGTAATCTTGCGGCTATCGCTCATGCTGCTGGTAGCAATCCAGATGCCGCCAAGAACCAGACCAATTACACCGAGTACGATAGCCGCTTCAATCAGGCTAAAGGCTGAGCGTTGCGTATGAGTTGTCATGATGCATCCTGTGGGTGCCAGCGATGTTACATCGCGTTGCGATGCCGGTAAATTGCTATTGGGCGAACAATTTTAGCGAATATAGAAAAACTGCAACGCGGTGCAGCCACCTGTCGGGGTGCATTGCGCCGTGGTTGGAATGGTGGGGAAAGTGGTAATGACATCGCAGTTGGGTAGGTATGAAACCCCCAGTTGCTGCCCGCTTTCGCCGCCATAGAGGGCGCTGGCCAGCTGCACGCAATTTTCTGGCTTCATGTCATAAAACGCGATGTTGATATAATCCGGGTGCCAGCCATTATCGGCACTGATGCCGCCATCAACCACCGCGCCAAACGGGCTGACCAGCGCCGGGCCATAGACGACCGCCCAGCCCGCCGAGTTGGCCAGCACCGACAGGTCAAGATAGCCGTGACCTTGCTGATTGATCACATCTTGAAATGAGAACCCTTTAAACCTGTTACGGATGTCATCAACCTGGCGCAGCATGGCGGTGGTAGTATTGTTCAGCTTCTGGCGCTCCATCACGCTGCTGGCCGCAATCCAGATGCCGCCTATCACCAGGCCCACAACGCCCAGCACAATGGCGGCTTCAATCAGGTTGAACCCTTTGCGGTGTGTGGAATGGATGCGTGCCTGCATAGGGCTGCCGATCGGTAAAGTGCCTATTTGTTGAATATGCGCTTTTTGAGCGGATTATCAAGCGGGGTGGCCTTGCGTCATGGAGCAGCAATATGCAGCCGCTCCCCTTGTTTCAGGCCGTTTATGGTTAATCCGCGCGCGTTGAGACGGGGGGTCTCATCCATCCGAAGCGGCGGGGCCATAAACCATAAAATAACTTGCGGTTAACCAATATAAACAGGCATAAGAGCAGCCATGCTGAGCATTACCAACCTGACCTGTCGCATCGCTGGCCGCACTCTGATTGAAGGGTCGAGCATCGGCATTAATGACGGCTGGAAGGTGGGCATTGTAGGCGCCAACGGCACCGGCAAGTCCACGTTGTTCAAGCTCATTTCGGGTGAGTTGCAGCCGGATAACGGCGCCATTACCCGCTCGGCCCGCCAGCGGCTGGGCATGGTGCGACAGGACATGCCGGATACCGACCAGACCCTGGTTGAGCTGGTACTGGCCGCCGATACCGAGCGCACCGAGCTGCTCACCGCCACCGAGACCGAGCAGGACGGCAACAAGCTGGCCGAGATCTATGCCCGTCTGGATGAAATTGACGCCTATGCCGCGCCGGCGCGCGCGGCCACCATTCTGTCCGGCCTTGGCTTTACCGAAGAGCAGGTCAACGGCCCGTATTCGGCCCTGTCGGGCGGTTGGCGTATGCGCGTCTCGCTGGCGGCGGTGCTGTTCTTGCAGCCTGAATTGCTGCTGCTGGACGAACCGACCAACCACCTTGATCTTGAAGCCATCATCTGGCTTGAGCAATATCTGGCCAATTACCCGCACACATTGCTGGTGATCAGCCATGACCGCGAGCTGCTCAATGTCTGCGCCGATCATATCGTGCATCTGCAGGACCAGAAGCTGACCCTGTATAACGGCAATTACGATACGTTTGAGCGCACCCGTGCTGAAAAGCTCAATCAGCAGCAAAAGCTGCACGAAAAGCAGCAGGCCCAGCGCGCCCATATCCAGAAGTTTATCGACCGCTTCCGCGCCAAAGCCACCAAGGCCCGACAGGCGCAAAGCCGTATCAAGATGCTGGAGAAGATGGATCTGGTCGATGCCGTCATGGCCGACCGCTCGGTGCGCTTTACCTTCCCGGATCCGCCCGAGATGCATCCGCCGCTCATCAGCATCAACAAGGCCAATATCGGTTATGGCAACAAGCCCATCCTGTTTCAGGTGCATGAGACGATTGATGCCGATGACCGCATCGCCCTGCTTGGCGCCAATGGTAACGGTAAGTCCACCCTGATGAAGCTGATCGCGGGCAAGCTCTCGCCCATGGCGGGTGAGCTGGTCAAGTCTGGCAAACTCAAGATTGGCTATTTCGCCCAGCATCAGGCTGACGAGCTTGATGTAACCGCCACGCCTTATTTAGCCATGCGCCGCCGCTGTGAAGAGCTGGGGCTGGAAACCAAGGAATCCGTCGTGCGCGGCCGTCTGGGCAGCTTCGGCTTTGGTGTGGATCTGGCCGATAACAAGATCAGCTCGCTCTCGGGCGGCGAGAAGGCGCGCTTGCTGTTTGCGCTGATCAGTGCGCAGGCCCCGCATATTCTGCTGCTCGACGAGCCGACCAACCATCTGGATATGGATGCACGCTCGGCGCTGGTTGATGCCCTCAACGCCTATCAGGGCGCGGTTGTCATTGTCAGCCACGACCCCACCATGATTGAGCGTGTGGCCGACCGCCTGTGGCTGGTGCATGATGGTGGCGTGAAGGATTTTGATGGTGATATGGCGGATTACCGCAAGTTCATCATCTCCCAGCGCCGCGCTAATCGCCGCGATGACAAGGGCGGTGGCCGTAGTGAAGAAAAGGCCGAAACCCGCCGCGCCAATGCCGATATTCGCAAGCAGCTGGCGCCCTTCGCGCAAGCCGTGAGTGATGCCGAAAAGGAAGTGACCCGCCTCACCGCCGAAAAGCACAAGCTGGAAGCGCTCATGGGTAGCCCCAGCTTTTATGATAATCCGCAGCAGGTGGCCAAGGTGCAGCTCAGCTATGGTCATACCGCCAAGCAGCTGACCTTGCAGGAACAGCGCTGGGTGGAAGCGGCCGAAGCTTATGAAGCCGCCAAGGCCGAGCTAACTGAAGCGGCATAACAAACTGAATCTGCCCGTTTTTGTGGTTTTATTGAAGTTCAGGCCGATCTGATTGGAAGTGGCCGCGTGGGCTATGCTATTGTTGCTAAGTCCTGATTTTAAAATATGGAGATTTCAGCCATGCAGAAGAATGTCTTCAATGCGATCGGTAAGGTTGTTGCCAGTTGGGAGCAACAGAAGCAGACGCATGTCGCCGTTGCTGTAACCCCAACTGCGGCCGCATATTTTTCTGCTTATGGTGTAAAGGTTAGGGACCTCAATAATCCGGTCATTACGGTTGCGGGTGTTAGCGGCCTTGAAGTGGGCGCTACTGCTAAAGTCAGCCTTGATCAGCAGGGCGATGGCAAAACTGCGCTGACCGCCGAGTTGCATCAGCGTGGCGAGGCCATGCCGCAGTCAAGCACGGCTGATATGAGCCACGCCCGCTCTGACCCGTCGGCTGTCAGCCGCGCCGGCTTTAATGCAGATGCACTGCCGGGCCTGTCCTATAAAGTCCGCCCGTCATTTTAATCGCGCGGACTGAAGCTTCCCTGCAATAGGCATCATCCCCTGTCCGTGTTATACGGGTTGCGGGGGGCTGTTATGCATAAATCATCCATTATTGGCGGTTTGGCTATGGCGCTGGCTATCGGTCTGGCGTGGGGTGGCTTTCAGCTTTATCAAAGCCGCTTCTGGGAAAGAAACATTCCTTATGGAACGCTCAGCTCTTTGCAAACTATGGATGTTTACCCCGGGCAGAATTGCCCGGCAGCGGGTTGTCCGGTCGCTGTCTTTGTTCACGGTGGGGCATTGGCAAGTGGTAGTAAGGACGATCCGATAAATCAGCAGATAGGGCGTTCATGGGCGCCGCTCGGTATCACTGTCTTTGTCATTAATTATCGTCTTTTTCCCGACGCCGTGTATCCGGCCTATATGGAAGATGTCGCTGCCAGTGTTGATTGGATTAAAAGACATGCAGCTGAGTATAACGGGGACGCAGGCCAGCTTTATCTGGTTGGGCATTCCAGCGGCGCACATCTGGTAGCCCTGCTGGCGGTTGATCCGGTTTATCTCTCACATTATGGCATCAATCCGGCGCAAGACCTGACTGGTGTAATCGCGGTAGATTCCGACGCATATGATCTCAAGCTGCGCTGGCAGGCGTTCGGGAGTGGTGACACTGTTGTGGGTAAGGCCGTTCCGCATGGCAAGATTACTGAAGCGTCTGTTCTGCCGCATATCTCGCCGACCGGGCATTATCCGCCGCTGATGTTTTTCAGCTCAACCGAAAACCGGGCAAGTATTTATGAGGTTCAGCAGATTATTCCTGCGCTGAGGGCGGGGGGTAATTGGTCTGACCTGTATAGTCAGGCCTATGGCCCATCAGTCCCTAGTGCGCATCTGGAAACGCTGGCTGATCTTGCAAATCCTCGGACTGAAATTGGCAACCGTGCGGTTACTTTTATCGGCGTAAATCACTAATGTGAAGGTTGTTGATTTAGTTCGGCTGGTGCGGCTGCGCTTATGTTTGTACCATCGGGCAAACCCAGTTCAAAACTATGCAGCCACATGCGCGGGCTGGCTGGGCCGCCATATTTGGCATCCCCCACAATCGGGTGGCCGAGGTAAGCCATGTGTGCGCGCAGCTGGTGAGTGCGGCCGGTTTGTGGTTTCAGTTCCATCAGGGTGCTATCTTCGCGGCGCTCCAATACACGCCACTGCGTCAGCGCGCTGGCCCCGGCGGCATCAACCACCATCAGCGCATTGCGCTTAATCAGCGGCGCGTCAATCACACCGGCCTCATCAGCCATCTGGCCGTGCACCAGTGCGCGGTAGGTTTTATCAATCTGCCCGCGCATGAACATCAGCCCCAGCCGGCGCAGCGCCTGCGGGCCCCGGCCACAGAGCAGGGCGCCGCTGGTCTCGCGGTCCAGCCGGTGCGCCGGGCGCAGCAGCGGGTCGCGCGCGATCAGCCAGTGCGTTAAAGCAACAGAATCTGCCGCAACCGGATGCACTAGCAGCCCGGCCGGTTTGTTGACCACCAGAAAATCCGGGGTTTCGTGGCAAATCAGGGTGTTGAGCTGGGCTTGATCCATGGCCGGAATATAGTGGACTTTTGCCTCATAAATCAGCTAAAAAGCGCGCCATGAGCAAGACTAAAACCGCATCAGAGTCTGCCGCCCCGGCAGGTAAGGCCCCTACGATTGGCATCGTGTCGCTGGGTTGTCCCAAGGCATTGGTGGACAGTGAGCGCATTCTCACCCATCTGCGTGCCGAGGGCTATCAAATCTCGCCCAGCTATGACGGCGCCGAAGTGGTGATCGTCAATACCTGCGGCTTTCTGGATTCCGCGCGCGATGAATCGCTCGACGCGATTGGCGAGGCCATGGCCGAGAACGGCAAGGTAATCGTCACCGGCTGTCTGGGTGCTGAACCTGAGAAGATTCTTCAGAAATATCCCAACGTGCTGTCCATCTCCGGCCCGCAGCAATATGAGAGCGTGGTGGACGCCGTGCATCGTGCCGTGCCGCCCGCGCATGACCCGTTTGTGGATCTGCTGCCGCCGCAGGGCATCAAGCTCACGCCGCGCCATTACGCCTATCTCAAGATTTCGGAAGGCTGCAATAATCGCTGCACCTTCTGTATCATCCCCAAGCTGCGCGGTGATCTGGTCAGCCGTCCGGCGGCCGATGTCCTGCGCGAGGCCGAGCGTCTGGTCAAAGCCGGCGTGAAGGAGCTGCTGGTGATCTCACAGGACACCTCCGCCTATGGCATCGATACCAAATATGCCGAGAGCGAGTGGCAGGGCCGCAAGGTCAAGGCCAAGTTCCTCGATCTGGCGCGCGAGCTGGGTGAGCTGGGCGCGTGGGTGCGCTTGCACTATGTCTATCCCTATCCGCATGTGGATGATGTGATCGAGCTGATGGCGGCCGGCAAAGTGCTGCCGTATCTCGATATTCCGTTCCAGCATGCCAGCCCCAATGTGCTCAAGAACATGAAGCGCCCGGGCGATAGCGAGAAGGTGCTGGAGCGGATCAAGGGCTGGCGCAAGGCGTGCCCGGATCTGGCTATTCGTTCCACCTTCATCGTGGGCTTCCCCGGCGAGACGGAAGAAGACTTTGAGCAGCTGTTGAGCTGGATCAAGGAAGCCGAGATCGACCGCGCGGGTTGCTTCAAGTACGAGCCGGTTGAAGGCGCGGCCTCTAACGCGCTGGCTGGCCATGTGCCGCCTGAAGTGCAGGAAGAGCGCTGGCACCGCTTTATGCAGGCCCAGCAGGAAGTCTCGGCCAAGCGTCTGGCCGCCAAGGTTGGCCGCATTCTGCCGGTGATCGTCGATGATGTACGGGCCGATGCCATTATCGCCCGCAGCCAGTTCGACGCGCCGGAGATCGACGGCAACGTCATCCTCAAACCCGCCAAGGGGGTGAAGGTGGGCGATATCATCAACGCCAAGATCACTTCAGCGCTGGAATATGATTTGCGCGGCGAAAAGGCCTGAGCAGTTTCATACGGCCGCTCCATAAAGGCCATTCCATACAGGCGCGGGTAAATAAACGGTTGGCGGCGCGGGCGGGCTCCCGCATACTGGCGCTATGTCAGCTGCGCACGCTTTACCCTTTCTGAAAGAAACCATGATCCTGCTCACCACGGCAGGTATTATCGTGCCGCTATTGCAGCGCTTACGCATCGGGCCGGTGCTGTCCTATCTGCTGGTGGGGATGCTGGTGGGGCCGTTTGGCCTTATTCTGCTCAGCGCGCCGGGCGGCCGGCTTGATTATGTGTCGATTACCTCTACCAAAGAGGTGGCTGAGCTGGCTGAGCTGGGCGTGGTGTTTCTGTTGTTCATGATCGGGCTGGAGCTGTCGCCGCGCCGCTTGTGGTCGCTGCGCCATCAGGTGTTGGGGCTGGGCTTCATGCAGGTGCTGGTCAGTGCCAGTGTCATTACCCTGATCGCGCAGGCCTTTGGTAATTCCCTGTCCAATGCGTTGTTGCTGGGTGCGTGTTTGTCGCTCTCGTCCACCGCGATTGTCATGCAGATATTGTCCGAGCGGCGCTTGGTAGCCACGCCTATGGGGCGCAGCAGTTTTGCCATCTTGCTGTTTCAGGATCTGGCGGTGGTGCCCATTCTGGTGCTGGTTGGCGTGTTGACGGGTGATGCTGACGGCGGGGTGGCGGCAGCGCTGGGGCTGGCGTTAGGCAAGGCACTGCTGGTGATCGCGCTCATTTCTGTGCTGGGCTATCTGTTCCTGCGGCCATTGTTCCGGCTGGCCAGTAATGCCATCGGGGCTGAGGCGTTTTTGGCGGTCGCCCTGCTCTCGGCTGTGGGCACGGCCGCGGCTACCGGCATGGCGGGTCTGTCCATGTCATTGGGTGCGTTCCTTGCGGGTCTGCTGCTGGCCGAGAGTGAGTATAGCCACGCGATTGAGACCTATCTGGCGCCGTTCAAAGGCCTGTTGCTGGGGCTGTTCTTTATCAGCGTCGGCATGGGGCTGGATATCCGGCAGGTGTGGCAGGTGTTGCCCATGGTCAGTGCCTCGGTCATTGGCCTCATCACCATCAAGGCGGTGATCGTATACTTGCTGCAGCGTGCTTTTGGCATGAGCCAACCTGAAGCCATGGAAAGCGGTGTGCTGCTGGGGCAAGCCGGTGAATTCGGCTTTGTCATTGTCGGTATGGCACTGACCGCCGGCCTGCTGCAGGCTGATGTTGCCCAGTTCATGCTGATTGTCATTGGCCTGTCCATGATGATCACGCCCATGCTGGCGGCCCTTGCCAGCAAGCTGGCGCAGCGCCTCAGCCAGCGCGGGGATATAAAGGCTCATGACGTTTCTGCCATCAATCATGACCTGAGCGGCCATGTCATCATCATCAGCTTTGGCCGGGTGGGGCAGCTGCTGGCGCGCGTGCTGGATAGTGAGCAAGTGCCATGGCTGGCGATCGACAGCAATGCCAGCCGGGTGGAGACTGCGCGGGCGCGTCACCAGCCTGTTCATTATGGTAATGCGCTCAATGTGGATATGCTGCGCCACCTGCATCCTGCTCAGGCGCAGGCGCTGGTCTTAGCGCTCGATGAGGCGGATGTAACCGCACAGGTGCTGAAACTCATTCGGGCGCATTGGCCAGCCTTGCCGGTTTATGTGCGCGCGCGGGATGTGCCGCATGTCACGCAGCTGCGCACGCTGGGCGCGACTGATGTGGTGCCCGATGCGCTGGAATCCGGCCTGCAATTAGCGGGGCGTGTGCTGAGCGGCTTGGGTGTACCGGATGATGATGTGGGCCAGCGCCTCAGCCTGATCCGGCATGATCTGCTCGGTAGCTGATGTGAGTTGATTAAGTGTTGGCTTAAACCCGCTTCTCGCGCTGCAAGGCCCATTTAATCGTGGTCTGGTCGGCCTGTGTGGTGCCGCTGATCACAATCTGCAGGGTGCGGCGCGGTTCTTCATGGCGGCCGCAATACAGGCTGTCTTCCAGCGAGAGGGTGCCGCCCGAGCAGCGCAAACGCCAGCCGCCGCCACTGGGCAGCGCCAGTAAAACGGCCTGACCTTGCTGGATCAGCGAGGCCTGTACATTGGGGTGCAGGTGAAAGCGAATGGCAAAGCTGTTATTGATCGGGCCTTCCAGCACATCTTCCCCGCGCACGTCATCGCCGCCATCGCCCACATACAGCCGGCGGAAATGCAGGGTGCGGTACAGATGCTCATAGCCATCATGCGAGGCTTCAACCCAGATCGCGCCGCTTTCCTCCTGCCGCTCGCAGGTCACGGTTTGTGGGCGGCGGCCCAGGCCCTGATCCATCAGCTCGGCTGCGTTGGTGTCGTTGAGCGTCAGCGTGCTGTGCGCGGCGGTGGCGCCCAGCGCCTTGCGCCAGCTGGGTTGCTGTGCAGGGTGGGCCCCGCAATTGACGATCAGATGATCGCGGCCCACGCTCATTTCAAAAGCCAGCAGGCCGGCATAGGCCTGTGCGGCAAAGGGGTCAGCCGGTGGTGCGCCGCAATCCATAATCACGCAGGTGCGGCCCGCTACAATGCGCTCAAACCCGATATGCGGCATTGAGCGCAGCGGACGGCCGCGTGCATCGGCATGGTTGAGGACCGCTTCAATCAAGGCCGGATTGCCTTCACGCCCGCCATTGAACTGTGAGAGGGTGCCATCGGCATGACGGAAGAAGCGCAGGGCTGGGGTCATGCGGTCAATTGCATGCTGCAGCTTTTCAGGAATTTCCTGCGCGCCGCTGCGCAGAATGGCGCGGATGTCGATCAGGTCGCGCAAGACATGCAGCATCATCTGCGGGCTGCGCTCTACGTGGCCGCCATCGGCCAGAATCTGGCTGGTGAGTTCCGGCGTTAAGGCGCGCAGGGCAGCGGCCAGACGGGCCTCGCCCTTGGGCAGGCACACGCCAGCGTAAAACATGCCTTTAAGAACGGTAAAGCGCTCATGTCCGGCAGGGGCCTGGCCCATGACCCGGCCCAGATAGCGGGACTGGCGGCGCAAGCTGTCAAACACCAGCGCGCGGAACTCATCATCCGCGCTGGCGCAGAAGAAGTCGTACAGGCCCAGCCAGTTGGTGATGCGCAGCGCCGTCAGCGTCGGGCTATAGGCCGGGCTGGCCATATTGGTGTTTTGTTCAATCCAGCTGCGCACCAGCAGGCGGGCCTGACGGCGGGCAATATCGCCGCCCAGTGCGCGCAGGTCGCGCAGCCAGTCAAAGCTGTGCAGGGTGTGGTAAAAGCCGGGGCTGGCGCCGACCGGGTCCCAATTGGGTTCGCGCTGCTGAATGACCTGACCGCCAAAGCGCAGAATGCCTTGAATCAGCTCAGTGCCCGCTGTGGCATCGCCCGGCCAGCTATCAACCGGCACCACGGCCAGCGTTTCCATCTGCGGGGCGGCAAAGCTGATATTGCTCAGCGGATTGTTCAGACGCAGCTGCGCCAGCTGGGCGCGCATCTTGTCCAGCATGTTGCCATGGCGGATCAGGCCGATCGGGTTGTCATGTTCCAGCATGTCGTGGTTGTGATCGCTCATGCCATCACCCGCAGCTGATTGAGGTTGTTGGCATAGTCGGCCGGATTGCCGGTAAACACGGCGCTGCCCGCCACCAGCACATCAGCCCCGGCGGCAATGGCCTGCGGTGCAGTCTGGGCGTTGATGCCGCCATCGACTTCCAGCAGGATCTCGCGGCCGCTGGCGTCAATCATGGCACGCAGGTCGCGCAGTTTGGCCAAGGTGGCGGGAATAAAGCTCTGCCCGCCAAAGCCGGGATTCACGCTCATGGCCAGCACCAGATCAACCTCGCCCAGCACGGGCTCAATCACGCTGGCTGGGGTGGCGGGGTTCAGCGCGACGCCGCACTTGATGCCCTGTGCCTTGATGAGCTGCAGCGTGCGGTGCAGATGCGGCCCGGCTTCCGGGTGCACGGTCAGAATATCAGCGCCAGCGGCGGCAAAAGCGGGGATCAGGCCATCAACCGGGCTGATCATCAGATGCACGTCAAAGGTCTTGCGGGTATGGGGGCGCAGCGCCTTGATAACAGCCGGGCCAATGGTCAGATTGGGGACAAAATGGCCGTCCATCACATCGATATGGATAAAATCAGCGCCAGCGGAATCCACCGCGCGCACTTCATCGCCCAGCCGCGCAAAGTCGGCTGACAGAATGGATGGGGCAAGGCGCAGGGGCAGGCGTGGCATATCCGTTTCACTCTAACTCGACTCGGCATATCCGGCAAGGTGCGTCCTTGATTTTCAATGAGTTGTAATTGAAAATGCAGACGGATTTTTAAAAACATCCGTTTAATGCCCTGAAGTTAAAGGGCTTGCTGGCAACATGCCCGGATAGGTTGGCCTTGCCAAGGTCAACTTGACGTGGCTGATATGGAAAGCCGATTAAGGGGGCCGGGGAAGTGATATCCTTTATCAAAGCCATACGTCAGCTGACCTTGGTCCATTGGGTTGCGCTGACGTTGTGTCTGCTGGTGAGCGCCGCCGTGCTCAACCCGATCAATCGGGCTGACATGCTGGCCGCAGGGGTTCACAAGGCGAATGACCTGCTGGCCTATCGTGCGGCGGTCCTGTTGGCGCAGACGGGAGACTCTCCGTATGACATGGCGGGAATGGAGCGCTACCAGACGCCGCCGTTTGTTTCCTATTATATCTATCCGCCGCCGGCCTTGCTGTTCTTCATCCCGTTTGCGCAAGGGGGAGATGAGCTAGCCACAGCACTGGCGCATGACGTTAATGTGGTTCTGCTCGCTCTCTTGATAACAGGGGTGGGCGCGTTTATTGCGTGTCTGAGCGGGTCACTGCTGTGTGCGGCTATTGCTGTCTTGCTGCTTTTGAAAAGCCAGGCTGTTTTGTCAGCTTTGTTGTGCGGGCAGGTGACAGGTCTGATCGGGCTCGGCACCTTGATGTTTTTATGGGGCCTACGCGGGCAGCACAATGGATTGCTGGCAGTTGGGGCTGTCCTGGCCGGGGTGTTCAAGGTGACGCCGGGGGTTATCGCGCTGTTGCTGTTGCTCCGGCGCTATCGGGGGGCTCTCGTCTGGCTGGTGGTGTTTACGTTGGCGCTATGCGGGCTGACATGGCTGATTTTCCCACATGATATTTGGGGGCAGTGGTTGCTGACAGTGGCGCAGAAAGGTTATGGCCAGCAAGTTGTGGCGCAGCCACGCTGGCCGCTGGGTGAGCCTTATAATATGGGGCTTAACGCAGCTGTTTCGCGCTTGCTATCGCCAACGCCGCATTATTGGCCGGTGCCGCCCATTCTGGCGCCGGATCTGGTCAAGCCGCTGACATATGCGGCCTCGCTGCTCATATTCGCTCTGGCTTTATGGATCAGTTATGTGGCGCGCGCGGTGCCGTTGGTTGGGGCGGCGCTGTTGTTGTGGTGCTCATTTATTCTTAGTCCCTTGTGCTGGATCTATAATTTTTTGTTTGCGGTGCCAGCGGCCGCTTATTTCATGGCGCTGTGGTGGCGTCGCCGGCAATGGCTGCCTCTTGTATTCATGCTGGGCGGGTTTGTGGCGATTGATGAGTTTGGCTTTATGCTGGCGCGCTCGCCGGTGTGGGCGTGCTTGCCGTTTGCAGTCTATCTGGTCGTTGGAGCCTTGTTTATGCGTAGTGGCTATGTATGCGGTCGTGAGGCGGCGGATACAGCCACTGCCGCCTCAGCGTGACTCTGAGTTGATCTTCTTTTGCTGCCGCCCTGCCTATGATTTAGCCGCATGTATGGGCGCAGCTGATATTTCCTTATAATATCAGCCGCTTAATGGGTGGGCAGGCTGGCCGTTGATACAGGCGACTTGTTAGAAATGCTGGCGAGCCAGCCATTTATCAGATATACGAAAGAGAAGAGACCCCGGTGCTCGGCTGGCCCGTCGCGCATGGCGCGACAAACCCAGGAGCGGCGGGGGGGTATATAGTTTAGGGACCCGTAGCTCAGCTGGCCCGTCGCGCATGGCGCGACAAACCTAGGAGCGGCGGGGGTATATATAGTTTAGGGACCCGTAGCTCAGCTGGCCCGTCGCGCATGGCGCGACAAACCTAGGAGCGGCGGGGGTATATATAGTTTAGGGACCCGTAGCTCAGCTGGATAGAGCGTCGCCCTCCGAAGGCGAAGGTCGCACGTTCGAATCGTGTCGGGTCCGCCATCTCCATCCCCTTTCGCAACATCTCATTTATCTAGAAACTGCCGCCCCATGTGAAACGGGATTTATCCCGCTTTTTTAGTGGGTTGATCCTGTATTCTCATGCAGCAGGCCATCTCGGTGTATGGTATAATGACCTATGGGTCATGTGATGACGCAAAAGGGATAATTCTTGTGCTGATTTCGCGTACAGGTTGTAATGCTGACGGCAGGTGGCTGTGTCCAGTCTGATTTGGCAATACGCAATTTCACCCGAGCTGATTGAGAAGATTCAGGTCTGCAGTTCCATCAGCGAGATGGAGCAGCTGGTCAGTGTCTTGCTGGCTGATCTTGGATTTAAAATGGCGACCTATCACCTGCTGCGTGTGAATGGCCATGGGGACCGCTTGCTCACTTTCTTTTCCAGTTATCCGGATGAGTGGCTGCATCGTTATATTGAAAAGGGTTATCTGTTTCACGATGTGGTGCATGAGCGCTCGCGTAAATCAGTCATGCCGTTTTCGTGGCAGGAGTGCCAGCAGCGCGAGATCAGTACGGTGGCCGGGCGCGTTTTTGATGAAGCGCGCGCGTTTGATATCCGCGATGGCTTTTCGGTGCCCATCCATGGGCCCAAGGCCTTTGCCGTGTTTTCGGCGGTGGCGCAGGGCAGTGCACAGGAGCGCAAATCATCCATTGAGCTTGGGCGCGGCGCGCTCACCCAATTAGGCCTCGCCATTCACGAGCGGGCGCTGGTGTTGCTGGCTGATGAGATCGAAAAAAATTCCCGCATTTCGCCACGTCTGTCGCCGCGTGAAATTGAGTGCCTCAAATGGGTCGCAGCAGGCAAAAACACTCCGGATATAGCGGAGATTTTGCATATCTCGGACAAGACAGTTGTGACGCATATTCAATCAGTTATGCGCAAGCTCAACGCGCAGACGCGCACGCACGCCGTGATCAAGGCTGTCTCACTGGGTCTCATTCCGCTTGAATGAGGGAAAAATCCCGGTATCTCCTTAATCTGTCGGAGTGTAACGCGTGGCGAAAAAGAACATTGTGCATCCGCCGCGTCGCAGGGGCGCGGCAGTCAAAAAGGGCAGGATATTTGCCCAGAAGTTTCGCCAGTCAACAGGACGCACCGTGGACGCTGACATTCTGACCGCCTGGAGCCGCAAACAATTCACCATGATGGAAGCCTGTGTGCGCAGTCCGGGTGAGCGCCTCACGCATCTGCGCTCACTGGTGGGGCTCACATTGGAGCAGGCCTCCAAAATCAGCGAGATTTCGCGCAGTGAATTATGCCGGATCGAAAATGGTGAGCGTAAACTCACCGAGGTGCATATCACGCGGCTGGCCAAGTTATTCCGCATGCCGGTCAATCAGCTGCAGGAGATTTTAGCGTATCAGGTAGCTGAGCAGACGCTCTATCGTGCGCCTGTAGAAAAAACTGAAACTGAAACCGGCAAGAACCAGTCCGGTCAGCTGACCTTGCCGGTGTTGACGGTGGCAGCCCTGCAGGCTGGCCATATGAAGGGCGCTTATGCGCGCCGTCTGCTCACCATCCCTGACCCCGGCACGCTGTCGGCGCAGGCCTATGCTGTGGAGCTGGGCGCTTCGGCTGACAGCTGGCTGCCACCGCATACGCTGGTCATTGCTGATCCTGATAAAATGGTACGCACGGGCGAGTTGGTCCTCAACACGGCCACTTATGAGCCGCTAATCGTGCGTCTGGAGCGCGGCGCTGATATGAGCCTGTCTGGTGTGTCCAGCACCCAGCGTGTGAGCTTTGCCGCGACTGTGACGCTGCGCCAGTTTCATAAAATTGCGGCGCTGCTGCCCGCACCTGAGTTTGTCAGTTTTGGCCAGGTGCCTGAAGCGGTGTAATGGAATAGCAGCCTAGTCTTTGCGGGCCTGCGCAAACAGCCAATCCCACATAGCGGGCGATGTATAAACATAATTCCAGACATCATGCCCAACGCCGGGATATTCCGTGTAAGTGACAGGCTTACCCGCTTGTTGAAGTGCAGCCACTAGCTCACGCGGTGGGGGAATGGTGGTGTCACGCGCGCCATGCGTTATGTAAAGTGGCACCTGCGGGAAGTGGGCAGCATCTTGCACAGGCCAGGTACCGCATAAGACCAAAGCGGCGGCAAACACATCCGGATGTTGCAAAACCATGCCGAGGGCGCCAATGCCACCGAGAGAATAGCCGCTGACATAGATACGCCTGGTATCAACAGTGTAGGCCTGTTCAACCTCTTGTATGGCTTGCAGGGCGAGCGTGGCTGCGGCTGGCGCCGTGGGGGCTTGGCCGGCAGGTTCGGTCCAGACCATGTCGGCCGGAGCAATGGGGACGAGAACAAAGGCCGGATGCGTCTGGCTGATGCCACGCGTCAGGTAATAGGCGCCGCCATACATGTGCCGGCTGCTGCCATGTAACAGCAGGACCAGTGGATATGTGCGGGTGGGGTCGTAATGTTCGGGTACATACAGGTAATATTTGAAGGCATACGGCCAGCTGGAAGTGGTGGTGATGATTTCCTGATAGCGGGAGGTCATGCTCTGCATGGGCGGCGCAGCCGGAAAGCCGGATAATTGCCCACGCGCCTGTTGCTGCCGCTGCAGCTGTTGATCTTGATGCAGGATATATCCGCCACTACTGCCAATCAGGATCAGGCCAACAAGCAGAAGGCTAGCGCGTAAGTTCATGCCGGCCATGTTATGACAAAACCCGGCCAATGACTGTCAGAAAATAATGGCGGTGTGTGCAGTCTACCTCGAACCTGTCTGCTGCATCAATTCCCTGCTTATCAGGGAAAATACAGGGAATTATTCACTTCCAGACAGAGTTCTGATGGTTAGAAGCATCCAATACATTGAGTTAAGCTGATATTTTGGAAGAATCCACGTTGAAATAACAGGAAATTTAATAAGGCGTATTAGGGAAATTTCTTTCTCTAACAGGGAGCGCTAATAGAATCATAAGATGCTCCATCCGAGGACCTGCGGTGAGCAGGAGTGATTCATTTTTTCTAGCTATTTTAGAATTAGCTGGCGGGTAACTAGGGAAAATTAATTTAGATTAATAGGCAAATCGGAATCCTCTCGTGAGGCAGTAGCAACCCTAACGGCCAAACCTCCTCCCCCTCAACAAAAGGGGGCGCTGACTTCAGGTTCCATGTTCTGCGATTGCTGCATTTTCCAGTAATCTAATAACCTCAAGCGGTGTCGCCGCGGTCAGTATGCCATCCGGGGGTAAAATTTGACCGGGCTGGCTTTGCAACCATATGTGTGTGCCAATGCAGGATCCCAGTGTCATTAAAACTTTCAGTTTGTCATCTACAAGTGCAACATCCTGTCGGCTATAATGCTGCTCTTGCAATATTCTGCTTACGTGGTCGCTACATTCTTTTTCGGTCTTTCGTGCACCATTCAGACAAGTATGACCGATTATCATATTTTTATTGAAGTAGGAGCCTAACCCCAAACGTTCTAGGGCTTTTATTGCCCAGCTTTCTGGTGCCTGAGTCAGGACCCCACAGCTTGTATGAATGGTCAAATTGCGGATTGCCATGACTAATTCTGGAGAGCTTGCAATAAAGTCGGGATCAAGATGCTGATAGTACCGAGAAAAAACCTCTTTTTCTTCAAGATTAAACTGTTTAACGAAAGCCATAATGCTTTCGCGCTGTCCCTTAAAGTTATCCTGTGCCAGCTGCAGAGCATTTTCAGGCTTCATGGGAATGTCAAAGTCGAGAGCTGCGGCTGCAACAGCCTTAGGGGCAAGACGGAAGAAAGCCTCGTTATGCTGGCACAATGTACCATCCAGATCCCACAAAATGAGCTTAGGGTTTGTGGCCATGGTTTTTTTGTGATTTGTAGCGAGAGGGGCTGGCTGCAGGCTGCGCCGAGACAGGTGACAGCAGAGGGCCAGCCTGCAGATTATAGCTGCGCAGAAAACTACCAGCAGTTGGATAATAATGGTGGCAGTGCTGGGCGTCGAGCTCTTCACCACGATTGCCGACCAGAATACCGATCAAACCCAACTCACGCGGATATTTGAGGTTCACGTCGCGGTCATCCACCATGATGGCGTCGTGCGGCTGCGCATCAAGGCGCTTGAGGGCGAGTGTGACCGCCGCGCTGGCGTCGTTCTTGCCAATGCCGCCCATATCCTCACTGGTGATGCGCAGATGAGGTGGAAATGCTTCGCTCAGGCCCATATGTGCCAGCGCGCGCTCGGCAAAGCGGCGACTGCTATGAGTGATCATGGCATGTTGGGCTGGACAATGCCGGATTTCATGCGCGAGCAACGGGTCCGGCGTGATGAAGTCGGGCTTGAGATTGTCATGAAAACGCAAGAACAGTTCATGCTGCGAGCGGCCACTCAGGGCGGTCAGGCGCGAAATGGTCTGTAGGGGATAGGTTGGCTGGGCAAAATTCCAAGCCTCTGCTGCACTCATGCCCAGTTGCAGGTCTTCAATGGTCTGTGCCAGCGCGTGTCGCGCCGCCGGACCAAAAGCAGGCGTATAAGGGTAGAGGGTGTTCTCCAGATCCCAGATGATGATGCGGCGCGTCTCCATGCCCGGATAATAGAATGGGCGGGCCTAGAGCGACTTGTTTTCAATCAAGTTGGGGTTTTTGCCTGATCTAACTGACTTTATTAATGTTTACAGCTGCTCGGGCAGTCGCCTTCGTGATGTGGACATTCGGTTGTGCCCGCGCGCGGACACAAGCTGGACTGGTCAGAATCACAGAAGTGGCACAGGGTAAAAGCATCGCGTAGGGAGATATGTTTCTGGTCAATATCAATGCCCATCTTGCGGATATGGGCCAGCGCGCGCGAGAAGGTTTCTGGTGTCATGCCCAGATGGCTGGCGATCATGGCTTTCTGGAACGGCAGGGTAAATTCAAGGCTGTCCGGATTTTGCTCTAAATGCAGGCGCAGCAGATAATAGCCCAGCCGCTCTACCGGCGATTTGGTTGAGATCATCTCAATCTGTTGCATGGCAGTTTTATAATGCGAGGTCACAATACGCAGCAGGTTGCTGGCAAATTGCGCATCTTTGAGCGCATGCTGGCGCACAATATCAGCCGGAATGGAAAGCAGGGATGCATTTTCCAGTGCGATGGCGGTAACCGGCGAAGGGCCGGGCATAAAGATAATCGCATCCATAAAAGTTTCACCCGGCTGCAGCAAACGCACCACGGCTTCCTGACCGTTGGTATTGATGCGGGTCGTTCTGACGCTGCCAGTTAGAACCAGATAAAGAAAATCAACCTTATCGCCATGACCTATGATTTGCTGCTGCGCGTTAAAGTGCTGGGTGCGCGCGTGCGCCAGCAGATAATCCAGACTTTGCGGGCTGAGATGGGAGAACAGATAGCTCTGCGCGGACGCGCTGCCACCGGCCTGATCGGCGCTTGCTTGTACCTGTTGGTTCAGGCGGCTGATGATGTGCTGCAGGGGGCGCGTGGTCATAATTATTTTCTGCCCTGTTCATGAGTTGATTGCAATCAATTACGTCGCACCAACAGACTGCCATATACCGCGCCAGGAAGCTCGCGAAATTTTCGTGCGGGCAAATGGAGTGTTAAATGGCTCAGGATATTACCCACTGGGAACCCGAAGATGCTACGTTCTGGCAGCAGCAGGGGGCGGCAACAGCATGGCGTACCTTGTGGATTTCAATTCCATGTCTGTTGTGTGGCTTTGCAGTCTGGATCTATTGGAGCGTCATTACCGTTCAGATGCTCAATCTGGGCTTTACTTTCAGCAAGGCAGATCTTTTTACCCTGAACTCCATCGCCGGTCTGGCTGGCGCCACGTTGCGTATCCCCAGCTCGTTCTTTGTGCGCATTGCCGGGGGGCGGAATACCATTTTTCTGACCACGGCTTTGCTGCTGATCCCTGCCATCGGCACTGGTTTTGCACTGCAAGATGTGAATACCCCGCTCTGGCAGTTCCAGCTGCTGGCGCTGTTGTGCGGCTTTGGTGGCGGCAATTTTGCCGCCTCGATGTCGAATATCAGCTTCTTTTTCCCCAAACGTATGCAAGGGTTGGCCCTTGGCCTTAATGCAGGCTTGGGTAACTTTGGGGTGACCTCCGCACAGATCCTGATTCCGCTCGTCATGACCATGGGCATCTTTGGTGGTGCGCCGATGGTGCTGAAAGGTGATTCCGGCACCCTGATTGGTAAGATTCCTGCGGGTGCTGAAACCTTCATTCACAATGCCGGTTTTGTGTGGGCCGCCATTCTGGTACCACTGGTGCTGCTGTCCTGGGTGCTGATCAGCAATATTCGCACCGAGCAGGTTTCGCCGCAGATCGGCAATCCGGTATCAGCCTTCATCAAGATCAGTGTGATGCTGGGCGTTGGCCTTGCCACCACTGTGCTGGGCCTGTGGCTGATGTTGCCAGCTAGCGCCAATGGGTCTGGTCTGGCGGTCAGCAAGTGGCTGGTATTGCCGGTTGTCATTCTCGCCACACTGGCGGTGCTGGCGGTTCTGCCAGGCCTGAGCCAGCGTGTGCGTCAGCAGTACCGGATATTCTCGCATCCGCACACCTGGATCATGACCATCATTTACACCATGACCTTTGGCTCGTTCATTGGTTATTCGGCTGCGCTGCCGCTGTCGATCAAGGTGATCTTCGGTTTCCAGCACATTGCTGACGCCAGTGGTGTATTGACCCATAACACGCCTAATCCGGTTGGCCCGTCGGCGTTGATGTATGCGTGGATCGGCCCGTTCATTGGCGCCATCATTCGTCCGGTGGGCGGCTGGCTGGCTGACAAGCTGGGCGGGGCCCGTGTCACCCAGTATATGTCCGTCCTGATGGTCGGTGCGGCGCTGGCAGCGGCACATTATATGCAGCTGGCCTATGCGTCGGCCACACCGCAGGATTTCTTTGCGCCGTTCTTCCTGTCGTTCCTGGCACTGTTCCTGACCGCCGGGATTGGCAATGGCTCCACCTTCCGCACCATTGCCGTGGTGTTTGACCGCCAGCAGGCCGGCCCGGTGCTGGGCTGGACTTCGGCCATTGCGGCCTATGGTGCCTTCATCATCCCGCTTGTTTTCGGTGAGCAGATTGAAGGTGGCACCCCGCAACATGCACTCTATGGCTTTGCCGCATTCTATGTGGTGTGCGTTGTCCTCAACTGGATGGCGTATCTGCGCCCGGCCGCCAAGTACAAGAATCCTTAAGGAGTATAAAGCATGAGCTATTTTCTCGATCGACTGATGTTCTTCAAGTATCAGCGTGAGGATTTTTCCGGTGGTCATGGGGTGACCAGTTCGGAAAACCGCAAGTGGGAAGATGCCTATCGCAACCGCTGGGCGCATGACAAGATTGTGCGCTCTACTCATGGCGTGAATTGCACCGGGTCATGCTCGTGGAAGATTTATGTCAAGAATGGCCTGATCACCTGGGAAACCCAGCAGACCGATTATCCGCGCACTCGCCCGGACATGCCCAATCATGAGCCGCGTGGCTGTGCGCGTGGTGCCAGCTATAGCTGGTATATCTACAGTGCCAACCGCCTGAAGTTCCCACTGATGCGCAAGCGGCTGCTCAAGCTGTGGCGTGAAGCGCGCAAGCAATATGACGATCCCATCAAGGCCTGGGCCTGGATCCAGTCGGATGAAGAGCGTCGCCGCGAATATCAGCAAGTGCGCGGTATGGGTGGTTTTGTGCGGGTGGGCTGGGATGAAGCAAACGAGCTGATTGCCGCGGCCAACATTCATACTATCAAGGCGCATGGGCCTGACCGCATCATCGGGTTCTCGCCGATTCCGGCCATGTCGATGGTCTCGTATGCCGCCGGCTCGCGCTATCTCTCGCTGCTTGGCGGCGTATGCATGAGCTTCTATGATTGGTATTGTGATCTGCCGCCCGCCTCACCGCAGACCTGGGGTGAACAGACAGACGTGCCAGAGAGTGCCGACTGGTATAATTCAGGCTTTATCATCATGTGGGGCTCTAACGTACCGCAGACGCGTACGCCCGATGCCCACTTCATGACCGAGGCGCGCTACAAGGGCACGCAGGTTGTCACGATTACACCGGACTTCTCGGAAGCCTCCAAGTTCGGCGATATCTGGCTTAATCCCAAGCAGGGCACCGATGCCGCGCTGGGCATGGCCATGGGTCATGTCATTCTCAAGGAATTCCATCTTGAGAATGTCGATCCCTATTTCGATGATTATTGCCGCACCTATACCGACATGCCATTTTTGGTGCGTCTGGAAGAAAAAGACGGGGCATTGGTGCCGGGCCGCATGCTGCGTGCTAGTGACTTTGCTGACGGTTTGGGTGAAACCAATAATCCCGACTGGAAAACGGTTGCGCTTGATGAGATCAGCGGCAATCCGGTTGTGCCGGATGGCAGCATCGGGCACCGCTGGGGTGAAAAGGGCAAGTGGAATATTGCGCCCTCTGACCGTTACCGCTTGCGCAAGACACTAGCTGGCGCGCAGGACGAAAATGCCGCTGTGGCCTTCCCGTATTTCGGCCATATCCAGCATGAGCATTTCAATCATAATCCGCAGGACGAGATCCAGCTGCGCCATGTGCCGGCCCGCCGCGTCCAGACCAAGGATGGCAGCATTCTGGTCGCCACGGTGTTTGACCTGCTGTGCGCCAATTATGGCATTGATCGCAAACTGGGCGGCGGCCATGTGGCCACCAGTTATGACGACAATGTTGCCTACACCCCGGCCTGGCAGGAAAGCATTACCGGCGTGCCGCGCGATCAGGTCATTCGGGTAGCGCGCAGTTTTGCCCGTAACGCCAGCAAGACCAAGGGCAAGTCGATGATCATCATCGGCGCGGCCATGAACCACTGGTACCATATGGACATGAACTACCGGGCCTGTATCAACATGCTGGTGTTCTGCGGCTGCATCGGTCAGTCCGGTGGCGGCTGGGCCCATTATGTCGGCCAGGAAAAGCTGCGCCCGCAAACCGGCTGGGTGCCGCTTGCCTTCGCTACTGACTGGCTGCGTCCGCCGCGCCAGCAGAACAGCACCTCGTTCTTCTATGCGCATACCGACCAGTGGCGCTATGAAACACTCACGCCCGACAGCATGCTGGCGCCCTATGCCGATCGCAGCCGCTGGCAGGGCAGTCTGATCGACTGCAACATTCGCGCCGAACGTATGGGGTGGTTACCATCCGCCCCGCAGCTGCAAACCAATCCGCTGCGTGTCGTGCGTGATGCACAGGCACAGGGCAAGGACCCGGTTGCCTATGCGGTTGAATCCCTCAAGAACGGCACGCTGCGCATGTCGTGTGAAGACCCGGATCATCCGGATAACTGGCCGCGTAACATGTTTGTCTGGCGCTCCAATCTGCTGGGCTCCAGCGGCAAGGGCCATGAATATTTCCTGCGTCACCTGCTGGGCACCCGTCATGGCGTGCAGGGCAAGGATCTGGGCGTTGAGGGCAAGAAGGCCAATCTGGAAGCGGTTTGGCATGACCAGGCGCCGGAGGGCAAGCTGGACTTGCTGGTCACGCTGGATTTCCGCATGTCGACCACCTGCGTCTATTCAGACATCGTGCTGCCCACGGCCAGCTGGTACGAAAAGAACGACCTTAATACATCAGATATGCATCCGTTCATCCATCCGCTGTCTGAGGCGGTCGCGCCGGTCTGGCAGAGTCGCACTGACTGGGACATCTATAAAGGTCTGGCCAAGAAAGTCTCTGAGCTGTCTGATGGGCATCTGGGCGTTGAGCAGGAGCTGGTGCTAGCCCCGATCCAGCATGATACAGCAGCCGAACTGGCCCAGCCACTGGATGTAAAGGACTGGAAGAAGGGTGAATGTGAAGCCCTGCCGGGTGTCACCATGCCGTCCATGAAAGTGGTAGAACGTGACTATCCCAACCTCTATAAGCGCTTTACCACGCTCGGCCCGCTCCTTGAAAAGCTGGGCAATGGCGGTAAGGGTATCGGCTGGAATACGGATCACGAAGTGCAGTTCCTGCGCCAGCTCAATGGTGAGGAAGAGGGTAGGGCCCGTATCAATACGGATATCGATGCCTGCGAAGTCATCCTGTCTCTGGCACCGGAAACCAATGGCGAAGTAGCGGTTAAGTCGTGGCAGGCGCTGGGTGAGTTTACTGGCCGTGACCATACCCATCTGGCGCGCGCCAAGGAAGACGAGAAAATCCGCTTCCGCGACATTCAGGCCCAGCCGCGCAAGATCATTTCCTCGCCTACCTGGAGCGGGATTGAATCCGAGCATGTCAGCTACAATGCGGGCTATACCAACGTGCACGAGTTCATTCCATGGCGCACGCTAACCGGCCGTCAGCAGCTCTATCAGGATCACCCGTGGATGCGTGATTTTGGCGAAGCGCTGGTGACGTACAAGCCGCCGGTTGATACCCAGACACTGGCCGCCATGCAGGGGGTGAAGGATAATGGCAATCCGGCCATTGCCCTCAACTTCATTACGCCGCACCAGAAATGGGGTATCCACTCCACCTATTCCGACAATCTGCACATGCTCACGCTCTCGCGCGGCGGGTCGATTGTCTGGATGAGCGAGACGGACGCCGCCAGTGTCGGCATCAAGGACAATGACTGGATTGAAGTCTTCAACAGCAATGGCGCCATTGTGGCGCGTGCCGTTGTCAGCCAGCGCGTCATGCCGGGGATGACCCTGATGTACCATGCGCAGGAGAAGATCGTGAATGTACCGGGCAGCCAGATTACCGGCGCGCGCGGTGGTATCCACAATTCGGTCACCCGGGCCACGGTCAAACCCACGCATATGATCGGTGGGTATGCCCAGCTGGCCTATGGCTTCAATTATTACGGTACGGTTGGCTCCAACCGCGATGAGTTCGTGCTGGTGCGCCGCATGGACAAGGTGGACTGGATGGACGAGCCGGTGGCTCAGGCAACCAGCTGTCATCGCTAATAGCCGGGAACGGAGAGAGTTATGAAAGTTCGTGCTCAGATCGGTATGGTTCTCAATCTGGACAAGTGCATCGGGTGCCATACCTGCTCGGTGACTTGCAAGAATGTGTGGACCTCGCGCGAAGGCGTGGAATATGCCTGGTTTAATAATGTCGAGACCAAGCCCGGCATCGGCTTTCCCAAGGATTGGGAAAACCAGAAGCGCTGGAATGGCGGTTGGGTGCGCAAGCCCAACGGCAAGCTCCAGCCCAAGATGGGTGGGCGCTGGCGCATTCTGGCCAAGATCTTCGCCAACCCGGATATGCCGGAGATTGACGATTATTACGAGCCGTTCACCTTCGACTACGATAATCTGCAGCGCTCGCCCGAGGTTAAAACGTCGCCGGTGGCACGCCCGCGCTCGCTGATTACCGGTGAGCGGATGGAGAAGATCAATTGGGGCCCCAACTGGGAAGAAATTCTCGGGACCGAGTTCAGCAGCCGCAAGCAGGATTATAACTTCAAGGATATCGAACGCGAGATTTACGGCCAGTTCGAAAACACCTTCATGATGTATCTGCCGCGTCTGTGCGAGCATTGTCTGAATCCCACCTGTGTGGCGGCCTGTCCGTCCGGCTCAATCTACAAGCGCGAGGAAGACGGCATTGTCCTGATCGATCAGAACAAGTGCCGCGGCTGGCGCATGTGCATCTCCGGCTGTCCGTACAAGAAGATTTACTACAACTGGAAGAGCGGCAAGGCCGAGAAGTGCACGTTCTGCTATCCGCGCATTGAAAACGGTGAGCCGACAGTCTGTTCGGAAACTTGTGTGGGCCGCATCCGTTATCTGGGCGTCATGCTCTATGATGCAGACCGGATTGAAGAGGCCGCCAGCACCGAGAATGAGGGCGATCTCTATCAGGCCCAGCTCAACATCTTCCTTGATCAATGATCCGGCCGTGATTGCGCAGG
>Ga0255175_1000327_pt1 | contig 25865 bp, 29 predicted proteins | sample Atl_Atl_RepC_8d_FD_183628 | JGI IMG/M metagenome (GOLD analysis project Ga0255175, IMG submission 183628) | Freshwater microbial communities from Altamaha River, Georgia, United States - Atl_Atl_RepC_8d | ecosystem: Environmental > Aquatic > Freshwater > River | place: USA: Georgia | collected...
TTAACGGCATCCCAAAGAATTGGTGGTTGTTTTGGATCAATAACTTTTCTAGCCATATTATGTTCTTCCTACGGCAACTTCAATAGTGCCAATGTGATCTGAATCGTAATCTTGTAACGCTTTGCCCACCGAAGAACCTGTCTTAATATCTCCAACGGCTGCAATAGCAACCCCTGGAATTTTACTGGTCACTAAGATGTCGCCTTTCTTAATTTTGCCTACTACCTTACAAGGTACACGACCTTGTAGAGCAATTTGGTTTTTAAATCCTGGACATGCGCCATACATAGAATATGCTGCATTATCTGAAACAACACCTGCTACTCTTGTATCACCTAATGTATTTGTTGTTGTAACTTCTTTTTCGCCACCAAATACAAGTACGGTTCCTACTTCATAATCCTTGTCACCTTCGTAGAATTCTGCAAGGTCGGCTGCATAAGTCGCTTGTAATCTTGAATTACCTTTCGATGTGCCGCCTGGGCTACTAGCAAGTATCCATTGTCCTGTAATTGTTCCAGATGTTGTATCGCTACCTGTTGTGATTTGTGTTGCAGTAATTCTTGAACAACTAATTGGTGCTGCACTAAATCCGTCTTGTGTTCTAAACGAATGAGCATTATTGTCGTAATAGGTTGTATTATCTGCGGTCAGCGAACCTGAACCAATCAACACACCACCCGATCCATTAAATGCATAAACACGAGTAGTACCACCTGTTGCTGTAGAATTTCTTGCAAGTGTTAAACTTGAAGAAGTTTCTGTAGAAAGTTTTAATTTGATATCTTGTAATGTAAGAGTTCTTGCAGCAAAGTCACCGTTTGAATCTCTCTTAACAAGTGTATTAACGGTTAAATCAGTGGCGTCGGTAATAACAGAATAATCAGAATCTAGTGTGCTAGATAACGAATTATTTCTTCTCAAGTATCCAGTAGTGTTATATTGTGATTTCTTAATAGCACCACCAACATCGACTACCGTACTAAAGTTAACAGCAGCTACGTTATCAGTGGTAACACTAGAATTACCAAGCACCGTTCTTGCACCAATTTGTTGAATCTTACCAACTAAAAGTCCGTTGTTAGAAACGGTAATCCAACCATTAGTGGATGTAAATTGTGAATTATCAAAACTTGCTAGACCTAAATCTGATTGAGCAATTCCAGTAGCATTAGCACGAGTGCTGGCCGCTGTCATGTTTAATTTAGACTGGTCAATAGCTGCACTAGCATTAATGTCTGCATTAACAATTACACCAGGTTGAATCTGAGCATCAATGGTATTAGCTGTTGAATCGATATCAAATAAAATATCACCTACAACAGACGCATTAGTAATTTCATTTTCACTACCAGTAAATACAACAAAATCGTTGGCTGCAATATTTCCAGGAGTAAAATCTTGTAAATTGTTTAAAGTTAAACTTTGTAAATTAACAGCATCAGTTAGTTCAACTGGATTGTCAACATTTTTAATTCTATTGTTTCCAAGATCCATATCTCCGTTCATGGTCAAGTTACCATTTAACGGCATGAAACCACCAGTTAATTGAGGTATCAATTGAGTATCTGGAACAACTTCGCCGGTGTGTGTTAAACCTAATCTTCTTTCTAAATAAATTCTTGTAGCGTTTTCTGTTGGTACCGTATCAGTAGCATTATCAGAGAATGAGCTATCTGTTGAAAATTCAGCAATTGGAACACCACGTTTGAAACCAATACCATCTAAGTTACTCAACGCAATAGCTGCGGAGAATGTTACACGACCTGTACCTTGGTCAACACGGAAATACGGACCTACGTTAAAGTTACCAAATTGGTCAGTGGTTACATAGAATGTACGTCCTGAACCCCTTTCTGCTGTTTCAGTAGCAGGATTTAACGGATTAACCGCAGCACCATAAATTTCGTTTGGATAGTTTGTATCTGCATACGAACCTGTACCAATTTCTAACAAATCGTGCCCAGTTACACGAGTTAACGAAATACGAATAGTTAATGATCCCGATGCATTAGATGTTCTAATTGGAACACCAGCTTTTAGTGATGGTGGACTAGAGAATGTTAAAATGTCGTTTACCAGAGGAGTATCTAAATAAACTCTAGCATAAGGTTCATTAGTAACACCTTCTGCATCATATTGAATAATAGTATATTCAACACCAATCCATACAAATTTTGTTCCAACAATTCTGTTTCTATCTTCTGGACCAATTGGAACAATAGCAAAGTTACTATCTCCTACTCTTCCTTTTACTTTGCCCCAACTATGAACTCCGGATTGTGTTCCTGTAGTTTCAGCAGGGTCGCCTCCCGGAGTTAAACTAACTCTAAATGATGAAGTAGTTAATCCTGTTGATAAAACAAAGTAATTCTTAGTTATAGACAATCCGTCCGGTAATGAACCAGTTGTTGTAAATGCAATTACATCGCCCGAAGCCAATCCGTGGCTGCTACTTGTAAACACCGCAGGTGCTGCAACGGTTACGGTAAATGTTTTTGTTGCACCAACAAATTCATTTGGAGACCAAGGTGTTAATTCGATGTAGTTATAGTTTTCACGTAGTGTAGTTCTTGCTAGGCCGTATGGTGCAAATGATATTGTACCTGTTCCCGCAGAACTAATTTCGATTGGAATTCCGCCTCGTGATTCAGAAATTTTAAATGTGTTTTCTGAAATATCTTCGCTAATAACAAAATAACGAGTTCCTGCGGTTATGCCTGTTGGCAATGTTCCAGTAGAACTAAACGAAATGATGTATCCGGCAATTTGACCGTGTGCTGTACAATTGATTACTCCAGGATTACCTGTGGTAATAGTACAAACTTGAGCACCATTTTCATCTGTATATTCTTCAAATTGTAAAACACGATAAACACTTTCAGTTTCATTTAATTTAAGAGCAGTTGACGGTCTGGTTGCAACTTCAACAACATCACCTGTTAAAACAACCTGAGAGTTTTGTCTAATAGTAACTTTAGTACCGTTTGGAACAGCATAGGCTAAACCTGCTGTTGTTGAGTTACCAGTACTTGCAATATTAAGTTTAGCTACTCCGGTTGGTAAATCTTGTGTATCAACTGAGTTAACAGAGTATCTATAAAGGTTTCCATCGGTGTGAATAACCTCAAGTTCACCATTGCCTAATGGAACATAGGTGAAATTGTTAATATAAATTGAAAGGCCGTTAATAGTATTTGCATACAACGCACTTGGGAAATATACCGAAGCACCTTGTGATAAATCATAATATAGACTTACCGGTGTTGGAATTTCTAACGGATCAGATCCTTCAGCAACCAACGCATAGATACCGTGTGCGCTTGAACCTGATACAGAACGAATCTGCCCACCATTTAATGCGTAATAAGAAATATAACAATAGTAAGTGAAAACCGACACAGCTTCTAATAAGCCACCGTTGGTAACCATAATACCATAGCCCATGTCAGCAACTTGTGTAAAGTCATTGGCCAACATAGATCTGTTACCAGGCATTAGAATTTCATATACGTTTGCTAATGAATTAATATAATCAATAGTATCGGATTGAATACTTGTTTTAGCTGCTAACAATGCTGTTCTTGAAGCAAGGGCAGTAGCATTATACCCAGTTAATGTTGGATATGTTACAGATGGAGCAGCACTAGTTCCGCTGGTTACAACATTGATTACAATGTCAATTAAACCGCCAATTGTGGTTGCTTCTGTTAGTGTTCCGGCTGATCCGGTTTGTCTAGGTGTTGCTGAATATGTTGATGCTGGTGCAAGATTTCTGACTACCTGCTGAGCTAGGTATTTTACGTAACCTATTGCAGCTATAGTTTCATCTTCTTCACCTGCACCTAATTGAAGAACTTCTAAATCCCCAACCCCGTCATAATATTTTAATGCTGCATCTCTAGATTGACTATTGCCACCGTAGGTAAAGTCATAAAGAACAGCTTCGATAATATATTGAACATCTCGAGAACAACGATCACTATTATATGTAAATGATGTTGTAAACGGTGAAATATTTCCTGCTACTTGTGCAGCAATCCAACCAATTGTTTCGTCTCTAATAAACCCAATGTTTGCATATAACAATGCCTTTGCATTTGCTTGATTTGTTGTTAACGATGCTGGATTGGTTAATGTTAATGTTGGAGCAAATGTTTTACCATTTTCAATAATGGTTGTTAATGCAGTTTCGTCTGATCTTAAAACAGCCTGACCAACGGAATCTCCGCTAATTGCGGCATAGGCTAAATCATGTGCATAATGAATTGCATCAAGAGTTAGTGTAAGTTGATCTTGAACAACTACTTCAGCATTTTGTTCTCTATAGGTAAATCCTGCCTTTCTTGCATGATAGTTTGTACCTAGAACAATATCGTAACCTACACCGTCTAAAATTAAGCCAACATCTCGACTACATATATCTTCGTTGTAATCAAATACATCAAAAGGCCAAGGTGTTACTTCGTCAAGGATTAATGAAGCAGATGAACCTGTTGGACCGTAAACAAAATCTCTAACATAGTTAACACGATAAACGGTATCATTAACAATAAAGGAAGCTGGAAGATTTGGTAAACGCATCAAATCTGTAACACGCAAGAATGTTGGTGTAACAACTTCTGTTATTTTAAATTTTAAGTTTCCAGTAAATCCGTCAATGAACATACCACCGGCAAACACATGCATGTCTTTGCTTCGTGTAAAACTTGCACATTCTTGAGCATATGGTGACTTAGCAAGAATTTGACCTTCTGGGTCAAGTACCATCATAAATCCGCCGTGACCTTGACAGGTTACCGCACGAACAATGTTTGCATCATTACATAAAAATACATCAAGATCGTTATTGTTTTTTGGATAATTTACACTTCCAGAATTATTGATAATATCAATAATGGCAGTGAACAGCTCGTTAATAACTGCGCCTGATCCTAATTCAGAAACAAATGCTAAATCAATTGTTTGAGATTTAATTGTGTTGTAAACTTCTGTAATTTCTGTATTTGAAATAATAGTTTGCGCTAGGTCATTTAAATGAACCATTGCAGCAGATGTTTGAGTTAATTGAGTAGTAATGGCAATCAGTGCGCTGGCGCTGCTTTTGTATTTTAATGCAGCCGATACAGATCTGTTGTACCCACCATAGCGCAAATCAAATGCAATAGCATCAACAATTAAACCAACGTCTCTAGCACATAGTCTTTCGTTATACTCAAATGTATCATCAAATGGAGTAATGTTATTTGTAACTCGATAATTAATCCATGCTGTAATTTCGTTTTGTAAGAAAACTTTGTTTAATTGTAAAAGGTCTGCGGCTGATCTAAAATGCCCCGGGTTATTAACCATTGGATATACAGGCAATGTAGGGTCAGCAAGATAATGATAACCATACAATTGTTCGGCTGTTGTAAGCCCGTCTATTTCTGTATCTCTTCTAAAGTATTGGAAAGCCCAAGGACTTGAGCTTTCGCCTGACTTTGGTTTAACAATTACTCGTCTAAATTCGTCACCGATGATAGCAACGTTCTGAGGAACTTTTAAAGGATAGTTTTCTTCATAAATTCCTGATTCAATTAAAACAGAAATTTGAATAGTTTTAGTTACATCTCCGTAGGCAATTTCCTCACCTATTTCAAACGTACCGTATTTGATATCAACATCAAATATTTCATCGCCCCCGTCGAGGGAACCGTTATGAGAAAGAATTTGAGCCAATGCACCAGATGTTTCACCTTTAAGATATAGACCTTCTCTAATGTCTCTACCTCTAGCAGCAACCGGATCTCCACTTAAAACATCTCCGGTAAAGTCTGTGCGTAGACCGCCTGTGTAAATTTTAAATCTTGGAAGGTCAACTACTACATTTGGTAGTACGGTAAACCCAGAACCTTGGTCAGTAATAGTAATACTTTGAACAATACCGCCTGCAACTTCGGCAGTACCAAATGCCCCAGATCCTGTAGTGTCTCCAATGCCTCTTGTAATACGTACAGAAACAAGTCCATAGCTTGAACCGCCGGAAATAATTTCAATATTATTAACTTTATAAGTTACATTGAATTTTGCTCCAACACCAAATTCACTATCACTAATAGTTGGAACAGCAGTATTCCCTGGTAATACATCATAAACACCAGACGATACAACTCTGAAAGTTGATATTCCGCCTGGGTTAGAAATAGTTGAAAGAACTTCTAGTGTTGTTGCAGAACCAGAACCGCCAGCTAGAGTAATAATGTCACCGACTCTATAGTTAGTACCTCTGGTATGTAAAGTTACAGAATCTGCACTCATGTAAACTTTGCCTGTGAATCCAGAACCAGAACTTGGAGCAGTTGAAATACTACTCAATGTACATTTAAATTCGCCCTCGTTATATGTCAATACCTTTTTGTAAGGACCAATATCTAAACGAGATTCGTTAACTAATTCTTCGGCACGTTTTAATGCTGCTTCAATAGTTCTATAAGCATACGCAAGAGCACGACCTTGTAGTTGCTCACTTACACCAGTTCTTTCGTCTTGACCTGATGTAGCAACGTATAAATTAACTGCTGAACCGAAAGCTGAGTTATCAACATAACGTTTAGTAGCAGCAATTAATCCATCATAAACTTCGTCATCTGTAGGCTCTGGGTCACGTGAAAGAATCAGCGGACCACTCATTGTACCAAAATCTGGATTTACAAAACCAGTTCTTGGGTCAATGGCTTCAACACCTGCACGAGAAATTTTAGTATCGGCATACGCTTTATTAACTGCTTCGTGTTGATAAATTGGTAAAAGAGGACTAGAAGTAGTACCTAAATCTAAAATTCTGTACTGAGTAGCGCCAGATCTAGTAGAAAGGTTTCCTCCTAACTGCGGACTTGGGTCGCCTGAAATTTCAGCAAATAAGGTATTAATTGTTATTTCGTTTGTATTAGATGTAAAATCTAATTGAATACCTGTACCCGCTGTCAGTTGTTTAAACTGAATTCCAGTTTCTGTATTGTTAACAGCTAATAGAGAATTTTCATAGCCTGCATACGATGTTGGGGTATCATCGAGACCTTTGAATGTTAATTTCTCGCCTAAACCTAACGAGCTATACAATTCTCTAAAGTTATCATTAACTTTACGGAACGAATCGCGTATACTATCACCTGTGCCGTCATTCCCAACTGCACCAATATCTATTATTTTTCTAGCCATAGTTTATCCTACAAAATGGATTATTTCTATATTTAGCCCAATATTTTAAAAGCCGAATGTAAATAACGTATGTTCTTAAAAACAGAAATACGAAAAACAGAATACATACGTATTAGTAAACTTGGGCAAGAGCATACGTATTTTAGAAATAAAACCGTGGCATTATTTCGTTGCGATAACTGCGATGATCGATTTGAAAGAGATATTAAAAAAATAGATCGAAAAAGATTAAGCAACAATTTTTTTCATGTTTGCTCAAAATGTGACGCAAAACGTTTTGCTCAACGTAAGGGCGTAGAACAAAAGAAGATCTGGGACATGCCTGCTAGTGTTGAACTTCCAGTGAGTAAGTTTTAAGAAGTTCGTTAAAAGATTTAGACTTTAGTAACGGATAGGAATAAAACTGGCAAGCAGAAACTATTTCTGAATCTCCATCGTAGTTTACGGTATAATAAAACTTATCCTGTAAAGTCCAATTGGTATACAAGTTTTCTTCTAAGCGTTTACAGCCCTCAGATTCTAAGAATTTTTCAACTAAAACGTCTTTATTAGCAGATCTAATAAGGCATAATGTTGTATAAATCATAGTAATTAAGGTCATTTTTACAAAGTCTTTTTGCGTAAAACTTACACAAGATGCAGGAAAATGCCCTCTAAAAAAGCCAGTGTTGCTAAATCTTTCGCTGTTACTATAAACAAATTTAAATTTTTCTTGATATCTAGGATCAACTGCCGCTGGGCTAGCCGGCAATAATTCGCTGAAAAACGGATACGGTAAACACGGAATTTTGGAAACAACTGATAATGTATTTTTCCAGGATTCTACGGTTTGTCCTGGCAGTCCTTGTATAAGTTGTATCTGCGGATTGATTAATGGATATTTTTCTAACAGATCGAGAATAATATCTTTTTGTATTTCCCAGCCAACATCGGGCCTATCTATATTTTCAAGAACTTGTTTATCTATATCTTGAATAGAAAATATAAGTTCATATCCTGTGGTCTGATCAACTAGGTTAGACTCTAACAATAAATTATAAATTTTTTTATTATTTTCTATTCTTAGTTTGCTTAAATTTCCAAACACTTTAAAGTTAGCATTTTCTTCTAAATTTTTCTTTGCAAAATACGCTACCATATCAACATCTTCATCATATTGACCCACGTTAGCATCTGCTAAAAAAATATTTTTAATTCCTAGCTTTTGAAATAAATCAATTTCTTCTTGATATGTTAGTTTGCGTCTCGACACCTTGGTTGAAAGACCGCCATTCCAATCACAAAAAGTACAAGAATATGGACACCCTCTGGTTAATTCGTAGGGTAAAGATATATCAAAATTATTCTTAAATTCGTAGTTGACTATCTCTTCTAACAGATCTTTGTTATGGCAATAGGGACTTACCTTGGTTTCTGGAACATATTTAAAATCTGCTACAATTTGTTTTTGTTTTTCTTTATCGTACCAACCTAGGTTAGAAGTATTAAATGCTATTAGTTTTGTTTCTGTTAAAATACTTTCAACAAGATCAGCAAACGCAACTTCTCCGGCTCCGTAGACCGCGTAATCAATTCCCGGGTTTTCAATAAAGAAATTGTTGTTGACATTTACATCAACGCTTGGGCCACCAGCAACAATTATAAATGTTTTTTTACTTTGTATGTTTTTAATTTGATCTAATAAAAATGTATTGTTCCATATGTAATGGCCAGTGCATAATATATCTACAGATTTTTCTCTGCAGAGTTTTAAAAGATCATCGTCAGACAAGTGCCGTTGTTCAGGCTTTATCCAACGAATGTTATCGGATATATTAGGCCTGTTTATATCAATGTATGTTTTGAGATATAAAGAAGAAATGCCCAGGCTTAACGGCTGAATTGGGGAACACAATAAATCGTTAGGATGGTAAAACAATACATTAAGTTGTTTCATTGTTTAATAAATCACATTCCAAAGATCTTTTTAATATCTCCCATTTCTTGATTGTACATACTAATATATGGTTCTTGAAGATAAGGGTTTCCATCTTCTACAAGTTTATTAAATTGATATTGTATACGATAGCAGGTTCTGCTGGCAATCCCGCCCAAACGTCTGTGTAGGGTAATTGAATTGTCAAACAACGACAGGTCGTTATCTTGTTGATACCAGTGATCGTAGATATACTTGTCGACAAATAATGTTTTATTAATATAATCAAAAACTGATTGAGATTCTTCCTTGGTCATACCTTTAATTTTTTCAATGGTATTAACGCTGTAATGAAGTCCTTTAATACCAATTGGGTTTTGCATTACCAAGGGAAGTTCATTTGGAACTGGACACATATTTTTATACATTAGGTCGTCTTGATCTTGTCTAAGACCTGGATTGATTCTACCGGGCGTAAACTTGTGTTCGATGATCATTTCGTTAAGTTCGCTTCGGAAACTTTCTGTTTGTTCTTCGTACCAGTCAGCTGTGGTTAAGAATCCAGTGGCACTTCCAATGGTGCCTTCTACTCCTAATAGTGCTACTCCGGGAGCAAAGCACAGATTGCCGGATTCGTTGCTATGCCATAGCAGTTCACCTTCGGCAAACATTCCAAGAGGTTCCCCTTGTTCATTTTTCTTACCGCTGACAATTTGAGACATTCCGTCTTGGTCTGTCATAATTCTTAAAACCGTTGCAGCCCATTTCTTATCTTCAGGGTCAACGGGAATGCCATTGACAACGTCATTCATAATCAAACTAGGAACATCCCAGGTTTGATACTTTTTAATCATTCTATAAAATGCTAGATATACCACGGTTCCGTGTTTGGTGATTAATTTTTCGTAGAGCTTTTGATCTAAATTTACATTACGAAAAATTGTAACCAAAGACTTTAAATGTAATTGTCCAATCTCCATCCATTCTTCTTCAGTCATCGAATAAAAATCTACATCATCGATAAACACACCAAACCTACCCAACCCCGGAATCTTTGTAATTTTCATAATTTTGCCCTTAAACTCATATAAGAGTATTTAATTCCGCTAATGAATGTAAATAACAAACAAGGAGATTTAACTATGTTAAAACTATTAGCAAAACTTTTTGGTCGCAAGTCCGCAGAACAACCAGTTCCAGAACAAGCGCCATACAAAGTAGAAGCACCAAAAGCACCGGCAGAAGTAGAAGTAAGTGCTGCAAAATTTGAAGGCGAATTGAAGAGCCCGTCTGAACTTCAAGTAGAAGTTTTACAAGCTCAAAAAACAGAAGCCAAAAAGAAAGCACCTGCTAAAAAGAAGCCGGCGGCTCCTAAAAAGGAAGGTGCAAAGAAAGGCGGTCGTAAGCCTAAATCAACGACCCAGGCTTAATGCCTGTTGGTAGAGATCAAAACTAGCTAAGTTCTTAGCTTTCGATTCGCACATAATGTCGAACTGATCTCTAAAGCTCAGTGCCCATTCGTTAACATCTGTATTCCAATAGAAGTTAGAGTGAGCTCTGAGCTTTGCCTTTTTGTGTCCGGATTCTAAGAGGGTCGGAAGATCGGGACGTAATCCAGTGGTATGACCAGGGAGTACATCTTCGCGAGACACACTATAATGGCAAGTAGGACGCACACCGCGCCAACTATCAATAACACGTTTAACGCGGTCATCGCTAGGGTTGATATACTCACCCGAGTTAATCCAGTGATGGTGTATGTCAAGTACAATTGGAACGATATCAGCAAGTTCCAAACAGGTGTCCAAATTGTGTGTAATTTCTTCATTTTCGATTGTGAGTGTGTTTCGTGCTTCGGGAGTTAAGCGGCCCAAAACAGCACGTATTCCATTGGGGCCTCGTCTACCAGCGATATGAACGTTGATCTTAAAGTCTTGAAACGCTTGGCCAAATCCCATCCAGCGAGCCATGTCCACATGATATTCAAATTCCTCTATGCTGCGAGTTACAATATCATCTGACTCAGACGCCAACACGCAAAACTGACCAGGATGCATACTAAGCCGAACACCAGCCTGACGACCCAGATCTCCAATGGCTCTAAATCCTTTTTCGCAATAGGCTCGTACATCGGGATTCCGCCAATACCCGCGCCAACTTGGCTCAGTGTATACAGGAAGAATATCGCTACTGAGTCGTACCATTCTAAGATTTTCATCAAGTGTACCTACCCTCTCAACAAGTTTACGAGTTGCTTCGATGTTCTGTACCATTAGGTCCCAGAGCTTTTGTTCGGCAACATCTCGTGTCTGTCTATTTAACCAAGCAACGGTGGTTGCTCCGGTATTGTAGATTTTACACTCGTCTTTAGGTTTAATGCCGTCTACTTGATCGGGACGGTCAATCCATTTGCAGGCAAAGCCAATACGTTTATTCATAACACTATTATACAATCTTTATTGCCAGTTGTCAACAATAACAGGATCTTCAACGTCATGCGGATTTGGATCTCCGTGAAAAACTAAAATTGAACAATCGTTTGGAATGGGTGGATTTTTAATTGTTTTAAATTTTCTTGGCATGGTTCCAAAAGAAATCTCTGTACGATCTCTAATCTCCCATTTGTAACTCATAATAAATTGATCGGGCCAAAAAATAATTCTACCTTTTGCTACTTGGAAAATCCAATCTTGATCTCCGTGTAGTTGTTGTGCCTTATTCATATTATTTTTGAATACGGTATAAATGTCTGGATGTTGTCCGGCTATCCAACTCATTACTGAGCTATTTAAAATTTTCCAACCAGGGTTAAATTTTCTGTTAAAATCTCTTATACTAAAAATTCATTTTTAGTATAATCTTTAACAAGTTTATCTATATTATTAACTATTACAACATCTAAGTCGAGATATAAAATCCTGCCATTTAATCCAAGACTAGGGTCAAACATATGAACTTTGTGCCACCATTTTTTTGTATATCCTTGATCGGACAGGATAATATTTCTAACACCTTCAATTGGGTGTTGATCGTCTGTTAGGCAAACAAATTCATAAGGAATTGTTAAGTGTCGAGCAACCATGTTCCGGAGTCTTTCTACATACTCCGGACCATACTTATTACCAAAACGAACACATAGAACGGTTAGTTTAGATTCCATCTCTATAAAAAACTGAGCGGCTCTTAGGAGTTTCCCACCATTCGATACGCTGAACGGTGACTCCTAAGTCTTTCATTTTTTCTTGTACCAGTTCCGCCATCCACGAACTAAGATGTTCTGAAGTAGGAACAAAATTTACAACCATAAACCCTTCATAGTACTCATACTCGGGTGTGTTTGGTTCGAGTCCTGTAAGATCCAAATGAAAGCCTGCTACGTGCCCGGTGCCAGGAACCATTACTGGAATTAATCCCCTGTCTCCGATAATTTTATTGTACAGCGGATCGCTTGAGTCAATAATAAATTGATGGTCAATGTACTCGTTAATCCATTTCTTTAGCCATTCCAAATGTCTAAAGTCAGTAACCATGCCAGTTCTATCTAGCTCGGGTGCTGTAAGGAACACTTGCATTTTGCCTTCGTGTCCGTGTAAATGACGACAAGCGCATTTTAGGTCAGCGGCATATTCGCCGTTTAGTGTTTGTGTATGAACTCTGTGACCGTAGCAGAATTCAAAAGTTTTGTCAATGATCCAAGTCATCTCTTGCCCTTTTAAGTAAGTTTGATGACACGCAGAGTGTTTAAAGTGGGATGAGCGTCAAGTCCACTAGTATATTAGTATACTAGAAAGATATTTATAATGCAAGAAATTTTACGTTATTTTTCTGCCATTCCTTTGGAATTTTCCAGTTGGCAGTATTTAAGATTGTAAAATTTTTATTAGGAAAACATTCAAATACTTTTTTAATTTGATGCAACCAATAATTTGGATCAACAGCATTTGAATTAGATGAAGAATAATTTGCGGTGTCTTTGTAAATGTTATTAACTTTATTATTATTACTCCACAGGTCAAACCCTATTAATGTAACATTGTCTGAATGCATTGCTGCGAGTAATACAGCATAAGGACCGCTATTCCAATGGAAAGGATTATCAATTCTTAATGATCCTTGGTAAGGTAACTCTGGGAGTTCTTGTACATTTGAGAAAAAAGTTATCCACTCTTTTCTAGTATATATTATTGTTTTTTTAGAATTAAGATTGTTTTGTGCTTCTCTAACCATTCTCATATCGCAACATACAAGATGATCTACAAACATATCTCTATGTATTGCATTACAACCTATTAAGGTATAATCTTTAAATTGTGAAAGATTTATTTGTTTTCTACTTTCACCGTTGCCGATTACTAAAGAGTTCATTATCCCTTAATGTCACCAAAGGATAACCATTCACCCGGTTCTCCTGAACGAACGCATACCCAGCCAACAGACTTTCCTTTTTCTGGAGCAGCATTCCATACAATGTCTCCGCGTTCGTGAGAACCAAACTCTGGAGGGCTTGCTCTATATTGATGTAACTTATCATTAAACTTGATTGGACCTTTAACATGAAGGTCTGCTCTCGAGTCCATTGTTTGCACACCAACGGATATTTTTCCGTGTACAGAAACCTGTATAGGCCCTTCTGCTTTGTTGCCAAGTTTGATGTTTCCGTTGGATTCAATAGTAATTCTAGCAGTATTGTCAGTGACAATGTTTAAATCGTTGCTGGCAAAAGTTCCAATCTTTCCTTTAGAATTTTCCGCACCGATAACAATTTCTAAACCTTCTTCTGCAACACTTAATGCAGAATTTGGCATTTCAATACCAATACCAACTCTACTGCTTGTAGATTTATAAAATACATATTGGTCAATGACAACATCACCGTCAACTAAAAGACCTTTTAATCTTCCAAGTTGTCTTAGATTACTTTTGGTTACGCTATTGCCTAATTCGTTTACTGACAACACAGGTGCATTATCAATTAAAACAGACTTGTCTTTTCCTAATTCAATATTTTCAGAAATAAAGAATCTATCAGGGTTTCCGTTAAACACAATTTGTTTAGCATTTCCTTGACCTGACCAAATAAACCCTTTTCCATAGAGTCCTGTATCGTTTGATTTAAATTCAACAAATGTAGGATTACTAATTGATCCTTCTCGACCTTCTGTGAGATCTTTTAATGCTTTAGTAATTGCGTCTAATGCAAGATTGATTTTGTCTGACATATTGTTCTCTTACTCTAATTTACCAAATTTTTTCCATTCGCCGGGATTACCTGCTCTAACACAGATCCAGCCGGCATGTGTTTGTGGATTGGTATTCCAGACAACATCACCTGGTTTAAAATTTCCTGATGTTGGAGAAGCATCTGCATATTGATGAATATGACCGTGGAATCTAACAGCACCGCCAACATGTAGATCAACTTCGGGATCTGGATTTTTAACTCTTATAGCAACTTTTCCGTGAACAGAAACTTGAATAGGTTGTTCTGTGGTATTGCCTAAAAGAATATCCCCGCCAGCACCAATACTAATCCGAGATATGTTATCAGTTACAATATCAAATTGTTTACTAGCATATGTACCAATAATACCTCTAGTTTGTTCTCTGCTACCGACCATAACTTCAATGCCATCTTCTGCAACAGAAAATCCTGCATTGGGCAATTCAATCCCTACACCTAATCGACTAGCGGTAGAATTATAAAATACATATTGATCGAGTACAACATCCCCGTCAACTAATAAACCTTTTAGTCTACCAACTTCTCTCAAGTTACTTTTAACAACGGTATTTCCAAGAGCGGTTGATGAAAGAACAGGAATATTATCAATTCCTATATGTTTATCTTTGCCTAGATAAATGCTTTCTGATGAAAATAATCGGTCTGGATTTCCGTTGTAAACAAATTGTTTGGCATTTCCTTCGCCTACCCAAAGAATTCCTTTACCAAAAATTCCTTCTTGATCTGTCTTTTTAAATTCTAATGAGCTTGATCTTTCTAATCTAAGATCAGCTTTTAATTCGTTTACTTCTATAGTTTGAGCTTTTAATGTTCCTAAGACATTGATGTTTTCAGCAATTACTGATTTTTCAACAGATAAATCTCCAAGCACCTGTCCTGTTCTTATTTTTGAAATGTAAACATTGTTATCTTCAACAATAATTTGCTCGGCAGTAGCTTTGTCATTGATCCCGGCACTTGCAAATCCTAGGATTTTTCCGCCAGAAATATGATCGCCACTGAGACTTCTTTTTGGAAGGTCTTTGTGAAAAGTAGCAAGGTTAATACCTGGTTTATCAGCGGTTTCAACTAGGGATTGAATGCTGCTTGCTAGGTAAGTTAGGGCTTGATCGATATTGTTTTTGCTCATAGTAAGATATTTATCAATAGTTGTTTTACGATAAATATCCAAAAGAGGAGTTTTTTATGCCGGTCGCAACAACAGATGCGTTTAGAAATATTACAATTGGAGCAACAACTATTAGGGCAGAGCAAGTAGGAGATACCCTTACTATTTCTGCGGGTGGCAATATTACACTAACACCGAACGGTACAAATGACTCTTTTGAAATTGCAGCAGGTCTTACATTAACTGCTGATAATTCTACAAATGCTTCAAATTATCTAATATTTTCCGATTCAGCTACAGGATCTTTTACACCTAGAACCGATATAAATTTGTATTATAACCCTAGTACAGATACATTAACTGCGGGAGTATTTGCTATTTCAGCTGTATCTACATCAACAGGAACCCCGTCGAATACTACAACTCCGACGGGGTATATGCAAATAACTATCAACGGAACACAACGATATGTTCCTTATTTTACTTGATTAGGCAAGTTTTAAAAGAATAACTTCTTCGTTGATACGTCCGTTGAGCTTAATATCAACTGCTTTAATATCTTCTAAAAACTTACGTAGAGCTACTTTACCAGCTGCTTTAAACTCTTTAAGTTGTTCCTCGGGCTTGCGCAGAGTCTTTTGTACACTCTTAAACTCGTCATAGCCAGTAATCGAAGTACCTTTTACGCCAAGTTCTGAAAACTCACCAGCAACATATTTGCCTAGTTTTCGACTCTTAGTATTAAAGACCCACAACTCTTTAGAGCCAATAATATCCGCAGGATTAATACTAACCAATTTAAGTTTATCATCTTGCTTTAGATATTTGAGTTTAGCAACAAGTTTATCTGCACTTACCGCTTTCTTAGCACGTGGTTTACGATTAACTTTTGCTTCCTGCATTAGCATATCGCAGGCACTGAGGATTTCGTGATAAAATGCAAGAATCTTTTTAATTTGAGCTTTGCTAAAATGAGCGTATGCTTCTTTAAGCTGTTCACATTTTCCTTCTTGAAGCTCTACGTACTCGTCGTGCTGACGTTGATAAAAATCTTTAATAATACGAGCATGAGCGGCCTTGGCCTGCTTACCCCTTAGCAAATTCATAAGTTTAAATGCTTTAGGATCAAATGCTTCTGGATCCATAGAAAATGATTCAATGGCGTCTTCAATTTCTTCGGTCATTGCAAGACTAGTTTCTCGAACACGTTCTTGGATAGAAACTACAGGTATAGTTTCTTTTTTCTCAACAACTTCTTCGTCTTCGGTATCGTCCTTGCCCTCGGCAATGACTCTATTGATAGCAGTCTCCAACCATTTAGCAGTATCACGACCTTCGTTAAATCCTGCGTGTACCTCTGGCATGCCTCGTAGCAGACAGGCAGCAATACCACCCATGGTACCTGAACAGCGATTGTCTTTAGTCTTTTTAAATTCAGCAACGGTTTCTGAATTCCAGCCTTGGAGTTTCATCCATTCTACAACTTTAGGTTTTAGATCTTTACCGCTGTACTCAAGACGATAGTATTCCATAGAGCGACGAAAATGAGCATTAAACTGATCCGCACCCCAATCTTCAGCACCGTCCCATCGAGGGCTCAAATCACGAGTTGATTTAGTACGATGTTCGATTACTTGTTTTTTGGTAACGCGAGTTTTGGTTGCTGCTTTAGCCATTTTGAGTCACTCCTTAATTAAACAATAAAGATATTATAACACCAATTTACTCAGAAGTCAACCGTTCGATTTCAATTATATCTCCGTCTTCTGTTTCTTTATATATAATTGTAGCAGGAAAATCGACTAACGATGCTTCTGCTATTTCACGTGCTTCTTTAAGACTTTTGGTAGTATCTACCAATTCTTCGTGTCCGTCAACGTCGACAGACCAGACCTCGTATAGTTCCCAGGTCATTTTATTTTACCTTTTCTCCTTTGGTGTTAAAATCTTCCCAATCTCCACCGGGCGCCAAAGCCCAGCCAAGACGTTGGAGATCATTCCGGATCTCGTCGGTAATATAACCTTCCGGCACAAGATTTACATCAAGGTTGTCGTCGTAGCTCATACCGCCGCGAATGCCTGAACAATACCAATCGATGTAGTCGCCTTTTTGTTGCATATCTGCAATTATGCCGCCTGCATAACGCCAAGAGCAACCCCATTCTTCTTGTTTAAGAATAGGAATGACATCCAATTTAATAAAACCGTTGTTACACATTGCCGCATACAAATTTTGGGCATAGACATCATTAGCACGAACTTTCTCTAAAATCCATTCAGTGGTTAAGAGATCGTACTCCATATTATTCTTATGAGTTTCTGGATCGTCAAACTTGTGATCGTGCTGTTCGAGAATTTGATCGAACATGTCAAGATAGGCCTCGTTTACAGGTTCACCTTTTTCTGCCTGACGCTTAACATATCCTTCCTTTTGGAAAGAATGTCGTTCGGGGCTTTTAGATATTTCTTTCATTTTACTTCTGGATCTTTTGATACATACTGACCAGTTTCTTCGTATATTTTATTACATTCTTCTTGTGTACGCAATTTTACTTCTCGTATAACGGTGCCGTCTTCGTTGCAAAATTCAACTTTATAAGGACCCAATACAACAACGTAACTATCTTCTTCCTGCCAATCGTGCTCGCCATCATAGAGCCAACCAGCACCGCACATACCGTCGTCGTTGCCTTCTAAGTATAGACGCTTAATTTCTTCTTGTTCTTCTTCGCCAATGTCGTCACTAAATTCAAACCAACAAGCAACCTGATCGTCTAAATCACAACTATCGTATTCTCCGTCTTCGGCCTTACAATATTGTGTAGGACTTTCGGCTCCGCTAAGATTGCACTCCATATCTTCAGCAAGAAACCCTTTCCCCCAACGATAATGATCCTCTACATTGAACCAACTAATAGTACCGTCATCATTTTCACGATACATTTCGTAGACAATGTAAATGCTTTTCTTTTCAAGAGGAGTAATTGTATAGTGTGCCATTATTCTTCCCCAGTAAATTCTTCCCCAGTTTCTTCGTTAACAAGTTGTAGTGGACCATAGATCCAATATTCGGTGTCATCATTTACCCAACCTGCTTCTTCAACTGCTGAGTAAGAGTCCTCCTCCCATAGCTCATCAAACTCTTCTACATCGTCATCATTAGCACCGTCACCTGCACGAGTCTCTGCCCAACATCCGTCGTCCATCATGTCAAGCTCCCATTCATATTCGCCACCCCAACCTACTTCGTATCCGTCTGGATTCTTAAGGTCAACATCGGGCTTTTCGTCAGTTTCGCAAAACCAGGTTCCCCAGCGGAAGCCTTCTTCTCGAATAATAGTTTTGCCGTCTTTAGTCCAGTATTGATATTCAACTGCATTTTTCTTATGAAGGTTAGAAATTTTCCATGTTGCCATTATACACAATCTCCTTGAATAGCTTCTATAATTGCCTGATTAACTTTTGGATCTTTTTGATTTTTAAATTCTTTTACATCTTTAATAGCAGATTTTAATGTTTCAGAGTAATTAAGAGCCTGTTGTTCACTCATTGTGATTGTGGTTTCGCATCTTACATAACCCTTAGTCCAAATGGTCCAAGTTAATTTTAATCTTGTAAAGAGACCGTTAATGATATCTTTAACAGCCCAATCAAATTCTTGAAGCCAAACATTATCAATATCGTATCGTTTTTTGATTACTTCAGTCCAATAATCTGTTTTAACAGACACAAATACATTTACATTTACACCGCATTCGTCCGCTTCAACTTCTAGATTATGATCGTGTGACTCTTGTCCGCAGCCACAGACTATTTGATAATATTTAGAATCTCCAAAATCGTTGCGTTTTAATATACCTTCTGCCGGTGTTTGTAATTTCATTATAAGGTCCCAGTATCAAATGTTTTGACATTATGTCTGTTTTCGTACATTGTGTCCATAATTTTAAGATAATTTTCCTCAGACATAATTGTTTTATAAAAACTAAATGCCTGCACAGCCATGACAGCAGCAATTTCTTCTGGTGAGTATTCTTCTAACATAATGTTATTGAAAGCCAAATACTTGCTGTATAGGTCTTCGTGTTTAGATTTTTTTGTCATGTATTCCTTGTTGATAACGATATTCTCTCTTAAGCCACCATTTAAATTTTTGAAAATATTCTTCGTGTGTGTATTTGGGAATGTTAGCCTGAAAATGTTCCTCACAATTTTCATACCATAGTTCTCTGACCCAAGTTCTAAACGAAGAAGTTTTCATATTATGTCCAAAGTGATTGACGGATTTTAATTAGACGAATCATCATTTCTTCGTCCTCTTTCTCATATTGTGCTTCCAGTTTGTGAAGTTTGTCAAGAGCTTTTTTAGATTCGGCTTTTTCTTTTTTGGTATCGTCTTCTGGAAAGAATTCGTCTGGGTGTTTCTGACGACGATTTTCGCAAATAGCTGACCAGCCACTTACATCATAGGGATCTGGACGAGCAGGACGTTCGTACTTCCACCATTTGTAAAGGATTTCAATCTCCGCAGCAGCAAGTGCCTGCGAGGTAGGTACAGCTTCGTGCTTTTTATCTTCGTCTAGGAAATCCGCATTGGTTAAAGTTTTTGCCCAAGCGCAGTAGGCCATTGCTGCTTCTTCAGAACGCCAGTTACGATACCAACGACGCCACCAAGGGTAAGAATACTTCTTACGAGCTTCGTCGTCCCAAACGCAGAAATTCCACGCTAGTTCGATTTCAACGAAGTCAACAAGTTCGTTAAAAAGGCATGGCAGGAATCGATTCCCAACATCGCACCAAGTGCCACGCTTGATATCGCTAGGGCTAGCAGAAAGACAATGAGTGCGAGTAACCCAACGATTATTAATATAATATCTAACATCATTGATCCTATCAGGTATAAACATCCAAACGTCTTGGATGTGGTCAAGGCCCTCTTCGGCTAGCCAATAACGGAAAGGATGCTTTTCTTTAGAAGCACGTTTCCATTGCGCCCAGCCTTTAGAAGTTTCGGCGGTCGGCTTAGATGAACCGCGAAGCCAATCTGCAAATTTTGTACAAGTCCAATAATTTCTCATAATAGTTTTTCTCTGTAGAACACTTTAATTATACAAGAAATTAAAAAACCCGTCAAGATGATTCAATTTTGCCCCATTTAATTTTTAGCCAAATTCGTTCGTGTATGTAATAATCAATACTTAAAAGTATGTGTAGAGCTGTTGCAAAACCAGTTGCACTTCCAATATCTCCTGTGAACAGATATGTCCAAAATATTGTGAACAACCAAGCAGTTAGTCTGTAACTAACCATTCTTGCGATAGTCCGTTGGTGTGTTTCCATTAAATTTTCCTTTGATATCCTGCCAAATTAAGCATGATCGAATACTGCTCGTAGGCTTTTTGGACAGCAGGATTGGTATGCCGATAGTGTGCTTCTTCTCTTTCTTTGTCCATTAAAGTTTGGAACATATCGATCTCTCCTTTAGAATGGTTGTGCCACCTAAAGAAACGTTTTTCTAATTCTATAAGAGTGCGGAGTCTACCTTCTGGTATTTCTAAAGTAATGACTTTTTCAGTTTCGTATTCTACAACATCATTTCGGATGATGTCAGCACGTTCTGGTTCTGTAAAAAATCTAGGAGGATGATATCGTGCCCTACGCTTTTGATCGTTTAGGACACGAACCTCATAATTTTGACAGAATGCATTAACAAGATCGTTATCCATTTTGTACTAAACTCTCACTCATTGGAAAGATTGCAGCAATGGCCTTAGCACAGGCCACAGCAACTTCTTGATGCTCTTTCTGTGTCCCGTTTGCTGACCTAAGTTCAATAAAATGAATCCAAGAACGAAGTGTTCCGTTCATATACAATCTACTTTCAATTAGGCCTTCTGGTAAAACAGCACGAGCTTGCTCTTTAGCAATGCCGTTTTCAATAGCAAAGTTGTAGGCCTCTAAGGCAGCAAGTTTAACACGAGTCTGTGCTTTCTCCCATTCTTGTGTTAGTCTTCGAGCTTCCGGATTATCCTGTACAAGTTCTATACTATTTTGTCTATTTTTGGGATCTTGGAGTCTTGGTTCTCTAAGTACAAAGCTGAGATCCTTTGTTGGGTCAGCGTAACGCTGACTGAACTCTTGGAAACTAAAACTTCTGTGACGTAAGATTTGCCGTGCAATATCTCGTGTTGTCGTAATCTCCATGCAAGCTGATACCATTTCGAGAGGACTCCAGTGTGCGTGTCTAACGAGATACTTGATAAGTTTTTCACTTGTGTCTGTGTTGAGCTGATTGCTTGGGTTTGAGACTCTGGCACAATAGGCGATGAGTTCTTGTGCATCGTCGATTCCCTTGTCGGCAAAATCGGCAGTTGGTTGTGAATAGGAGACGAGCTTAACATCCATTTATTTTTCCTTTAAATTGCTAGATTAAAATTGATAGCACATCGGGGACCGTTTTTAGGAATGCCGCCACCGTGCTTATGATTACCATCGAATAATACAACTCTACCTTTCTTAGGTGTTACACGTTGAACAACATTATTATTGTTATCAAAGAATACGGTATCCCCGTCGCTGTCATTAACGTAGTATAACACAACTAAGTGAGGATAGGGCAAGTCTGTATGAGGGTCATAGTATTCTTTATTAGTTTTATACGGCATTAAAACAAAAATCCGTCCAACTAATATATCTTTAAATTGAATATTTTCTTTTGCAAATACCAGCTGAGGAATTAATCCAAAGTTTGGCAGATGTGTCGAAATAGTGTTTGATGATTTAAGAACATGAACAAAACTAAGCGGAGCGAAAGATTCTTCTCTTGCGGTAAGTTCATATTTGCATTTTAGGTCTACTATCGGATGCATCATTTTATCTCCGCTGAGACCTAAAATACTTAATTCAAAGTAATCCTGAAGGTGTTCAGGAATTACATCATCTAATACTTTTATCAATTTTGATCTTCTTCCGGTTCATCAAAACATAAACTTTCTAGAGTTTTATAATGTTCGTATGCCTTTTTCAAAGCTGCAAACTTTTCAAGTTTTTTTGGATCTGGAACAAGGATTGATAATCTATCTTCCATTCTTTTTAAAAACTCTTTTAGGCTTACATCACCTAATTTAATGTCTGCTTCTTTATCTAATTGTATTCCGTTTCCATCAAAGTTAACCCTAGGAGGCGAAACATTTAGCGTACCATAACACGTTGAACCTGTGTTCATAGTATAACAAGATCCAGTCCAGGTATTGGTATATGATATACCACTAGTACTTGGCAAAGTTATTGTGGTGATCGGGGCTGTTGTTAACGAATCTAAAGAAGAAATTGTTATAGTGTCAGTGCCGCTATAAGATAAATCATAGATTGATTGAGCAGCACCAACAGCGCCGGGATCTAAAACAACATCTTCGGATATACTTTCTATTTCTTCCGAGCTAATTGCTTTAAGTTGATCGGCGGTTAACATGTTATTTTCCTTTAGCTTCTTTACGAGCGTTCTTTTCCTCTGTAATTTCTCCACGACGTGCTTTGACTAATTTAGCAACTTCTTGTAATGCTTTACGTGCTCTTGTTCCTGCTGCACCGTTACCTGATGTAAATTTTGCATCTTCTGCTAAGAATGCTTCGAATTGAGCTTTTAATTGTTCTACGGTATTTGACATATTATATTTTTCCTTATATTGGTGTGGTCGGTAGGTTTCGAACCTACAAGAACTGCGGGCTACGCCCATCGTCCCGGCCCCTTTCCAAACTATGGGTTTGGCGGGAGGTCTGCCATATTCCACTCACGACCACATACTTATTATATACTCGCAATGCGCCTAGAACAACTGATTGTGGCTTAAATATGTTCAGTTTATGAATATCAATTTTCAAGAAATACCATTTCAAAATATAACAAGGTTTGGACAACGAACTATGTTGTCCGATAATTTATTTTCCGTTAGTTGGATTCTAGGAAGGTTTTGCAATTACAAATGTAGTTACTGCTGGCCTTATGCTAGATCGGATAAGTTAGACTATCAAGAGTTTAAGGTTTACACAAATGCTATCGATGAAATAAAAAGACAGGCAAGAAAAAATGGTTTTGATAAGTTTCATTGGTCGTTCAGCGGTGGGGAACCCACCGCATATAAGCAACTTTTAGATTTGGTAAAATATATTGATGACGGTCCGGGGACACCTTATCAGAGTGTTCATATGACTACAAATTTAAGTCCGGGTAGCAAATGGTGGAAAACTTGGTGCTCCAATACCGAAATGCTTCAACGGAGAAGTATTACGGCAAGTTATCACGCTGAATTTGCCAAAGAACAAGAGTTTGGAGACAAATGTCTACAATTAATGTATGAACTAGTTCATGTTACCGTTAATCAAGTAATGGTACCGGAGAATTTTTTTGAGCTATATGAGAGGTGTGAAAGATTACATAACAGAGGTATTAATGTAACTCTAAAACCTCAAAGTGATCCTACCGCTAGCCATGTTGTTGACGGATATACTGAAGAAATGATTCACCTTATGCAAACAGGATTCCCTCAACGTGCCAACGGTGAAGATGTTTATCAGATAGCATTATATGATGCAGACGGAAAAGAATATCTTTTTGATCAAGCAGAACGGTTTAATGCGTTTGGATTTAATAAATTTCAAGGATGGAATTGTAATGCAGGATATCAAAGTGTTATAATAAGAGGTAATGAAGTCAAAAGAAGTTATAGTTGCCACGATGCTCCGTTGGGAACATTAACAGATGGCTTTGAACTTATTACTAAACCTAGAGTTTGTGTAACTCCTACGTGTGTTAGTTCGGCAGATAGTAAGATACCAAAACAAAAATTATGAATTTAGTATCTATAGATAACAATTGGCGAGATGAAGTCTTAAACATAGACTTGAATCTTGGCAATTATTGTAATTACAAGTGTTGGTACTGCTGGCCAGACTCAAATGCAGGCACATATAAATTTCCTAACATAGAAGTGATAAAGAAAAATATGTCTCATTTCTTAAATCATTATCTAAAGAACACAAATAAAAAAGTTTTTGATATACATTTCTGTGGAGGGGAGCCCACCCATTGGAAAGACTTACCAGAGTTTGTTAAGTTTTTAAAAGAAAATTTTAATTGTCTAATTTCAATGACCTCCAACGGTTCGAAAAAAATTGAATGGTGGAAAAATAATGCTAGATATTTTGATAGAATTCATATGAGCTGTCATCGAGAATATGTAGACATAGAACAATATAGAGATTTATGTGATTATCTGTATGATCAAAAAGTAGTTGTAAGCGTATCAGTTATGATGGATCCTACTGCGTGGGATCAATGTGTTGGGATGGTTGAATATCTTAAACGTAGTCGTAGAAAATGGACTATTCGTTATGTTGAGCTTATTGGAAAAACAATAGACTATACTGCTGATCAAAAAAAATTATTGTCTAAACACAGAGCAAGGCGAGTAAGTCTATGGTTCTTTTGGCGTAATAACAAATATTATCGAAGCATAGTAACCGCCAAAGACAATACAGGTAAAAAATATAGATTAGAAGAAAACGAAATTTTATTAAAACGATTAAACAACTTCTATGGATGGGAATGTAGTTTAGGAATTAATTGGGTTCATATCTCAATGGCAGGAGATATCACCGGAACTTGTAATCAATTTTTGTACGGAAATGATTTTCATTACAATTTATACGACTTAGATTTTGATAAAAAGTTTAATCCAATAGTACAATCAGTAATATGTGCCAAAACTTCTTGCGTATGTAATATAGAAACAAATATGCCAAAGAAAAAAATAAACAATACTAATAAAGTGATACCAATTTATGAAAATTGATCTAGAACATTTACACTACTGGATGTGTGCTATTCGTGAAAGCGAAAATCCTATGAGGACTCTTGATGCGTTCTGGTCAGGACAATTAAAAAGCAAAGAATGGTTAATAGAAAATCTAGTCTATTACATCTATCCTGAGCGTAATAAAGAATTAGACTTTCCTCTTTCTGTGGATATTCACGGTGGATGGGTTGGTGTACTATCAAGTATGCTGTTTCAAAGTGCTATTCCTATTAAAAATATTCGTAGCATTGATATAGATCCTAGTTGTGAATCTATTGCTACTATGATGAATAAAAAAGAAGAGATAGAAGGGCGTTTCAGAGCAGTCACAGCAGATATGTGCGCCATACGCAGTGACGCCGACATTATCATAAACACCAGCTGCGAACATATTACACAAGATCAATACGACCTATGGTTAAGTGGTCATCCTCAGGATAGTTTATTAGTTCTTCAAAGTAATAATTATGACATTCCAGAACACATTCGAATTGCCAAAGATCTAGAAAACTTCAAACAACAATGCGGAATTAATGTATTGTGGGC
>Ga0255175_1000371_pt1 | contig 22776 bp, 20 predicted proteins | sample Atl_Atl_RepC_8d_FD_183628 | JGI IMG/M metagenome (GOLD analysis project Ga0255175, IMG submission 183628) | Freshwater microbial communities from Altamaha River, Georgia, United States - Atl_Atl_RepC_8d | ecosystem: Environmental > Aquatic > Freshwater > River | place: USA: Georgia | collected...
GGGGGCTACCCCTGAGACCTTGTTGCAGGTGAACGATGATCAGGCCATGGTGATGTCGTTGGCCGGTACGTTAACGAAAGAGCAGGGCGGTTGGACGTCGAAGGAGGCGTTAGAGCAATCGGTGACTAGCCGGTTCATACGCGACGTTTTGCAGCAGGAGGGCATTGCGGACGCCGAGGAAACAGCGGTGGGTGAACTCCGGATGGGGGATGTACGACATTTGATGTCGGAGTGGCGCTTCAACCTCCCGCATGGGTCGGGGGCGATGGCGACTGATGATAGAAGTTATCGGTCACTGGATGTTTGTTCTCTGCTCACGCGGTTGCATCCTACACCGGCGGTGGGTGGGTATCCTCAGCATGCGGCCTTGGATTGGTTGGTTGCGCACGAGGGGTTGGATCGATCGCTATACACAGGATACCTGGGTGTCATTGGTGATCAGTCATCTCATGTATTTGTTACATTGCGATGTGTTCAGTTGTTTTCCCGTGGTTATGCGCTGTATGCGGGTTGTGGCGTCAATGCAGGATCTGATCCAGCGGTGGAATGGTTGGAGACGGCAGCGAAAATGGATTTGTTGGGACGGTATTTACGATAATACATCGCCCCAAAAGTTGTTATGGGGCTTGGTTGTCTCTTTCCGATTAACGGAAGATGGTGGGGTTGGGTATTCCTTGACCAAAATCGGTGGTCTCCAGGGCTTCCTTGGTAAATATGCCGCGTTTGGACGGCTTGTACCCTGAATAATCTCCGGTAGGAATGTAGTAGTAAACATTGCCATCAGCGGAAGGGAAGGCGGGACCAATTTCATCAAATACGATGGTCTTTTGTTCCTCTTCATAACGCATCAAGATGCGCGAGGATTTGTGATATTCAAAAACCACGCGGTAATCTTCGGATGGATCTTCGAGTCCATCCCGAAACAAAGGGGCGCCCCAAACGGGTTTCATGGCATTGGGTTCGGCGGATTCTTCGTCATTTTCAAAGCTCAACACATCAATGATGGAGCGATTGGAATTCACATTGTGCCCATCGAACACCATCACGATGTAATAGGTTTTGCCTTTCACTTTGTGTGGAAACAACTGGTAGCACAATCCCCCAATCCACTGGTTATTTTCTAGGGTTGTCTCTTTAACGTCCCTGGGTAAATTTTGCGCCGTATCGTGAAGTGGGTACAATGCGATGCCCTTTTTGGTTTTGAGTTGTATGAGGCCATATTGGTGAAAAACCCCATTTTTTAAGATGATGTTAAAGGTAAAAAGTTTGACATCCGCCTTTGGATGCGATGCGATGGCTACTGTGCTCATGCGCAAATTGGCAAATTCGTAATCGAAAGAGGCGGGATTGGAAAGAACCTCTTGTAGTTGTTGCATCAAGGCATCGGCCGCGGCAAATTTCGCAGAATCTGAGGTGGAGGAAATCACACGGGGTGCAATGGACAGCAGGCTATCTTCCTCTTCTTGAAGCGATTGTGTGGCGCCGTTATTCTGTCCTTGTGCCTGGTTGAAAGTGGCCAGGCACAGGAACAGGAGCAGTGAAAATAAATGGGTTAGAGATTTTTTACACCGCATAGTATCGATGATTGGGGTTTAGCAGTTTTCTACCACAACAGCACTTGCGCCACCGCCACCATTACAAATGGCTGCGCCGCCGTACTTTCCGTTGTTTTGCTTGAGCACATGCAACAATGTTACTAAAATGCGCGCACCTGAGGCACCCAATGGATGTCCCAAAGCCACGGCACCGCCATTGACATTCACTTTGCTTGCGTCGAGGTTCAACAGTTTGTTGTTGGCCAAGGATACAACGGAGAAAGCTTCATTTAATTCTACAAAATCCAAATCAGCTACAGAAATGCCTGCGCGTTGTGCTGCGATGGGCAGTGCTTTTGCGGGGGTTGTGGTGAACCATTCTGGGCTTTGTTCTGCGTCTGCGAAACCTGTGAGTTTGGCCAAGGGCGTCAATCCCAATTCCTTGCATTTTTCACCGCTCACCAAAACCAAAGCAGCGGCACCGTCGTTGATGGTTGAGGCGTTTGCCGCAGTTACAGTACCATCTTTTTGGAAAACGGGACGCAATCCGGGGATTTTGTCGAAGCTTACATTTTTATATTCTTCATCCTCGCTAACAACCACTTCACCTTTGCGGGTTTGGATGGTAACGGGCACGATTTCGTCGTTGAATTTGCCCGCTTTCCAGGCCTCAGCGGCACGGGTGTAGCTCTGAATGGCGTATTGGTCTTGCTCTTCTCTACTGAAGTTCATCTCTTTGGCGCACAATTCTGCGCAGGTACCCATCAAACTTTTATCGTAGGCATCGGTGAGACCGTCTTGAACGATTCCATCCAACGCTTGCACATGGCCGTAGCGATATCCACTGCGTGAGTTTGGCAAGTAGTGGGGGGTTAAACTCATGTTTTCCATTCCGCCAGCCACAACGATATCATTTAATCCGAGCATAATGCTTTGAGCGGCTAGAGAAACCGATTTCAGTCCACTCGCACACACTTTGTTGATGGTGGTTGCGGGTACATGATCGCCAATGCCAGCGAATTTTGATGCTTGTCGGGCAGGTGCTTGACCCACACCGGCTTGCAAAACACAACCCATAAACACCTCATTGACTTGGTTGGGGTCTATCCCCGCTTTTTCGAGGGCTCCTTTGATGGCGATCGCACCCAATTGGGTAGCGGGAACGCTTGAAAGTGCGCCATTAAAACTCCCCATGGGGGTTCTGGCAGCGGCTACGATGAAAACTTCTTTTGTCATAAACACGAACTTTACAAAGATACGGGATTGCAGATAATCGGGCCCAATTGGGCTTGGGTTAATGACCTTTGGCAGATAAACAATTAGTTTTGCAATCAATTCTTTGGATCATGATTGTTTTGATTGAGTCTTCGGCTGAGTTTCCATCGGTGGCGGTATGCGATTTGCAGGGTGCGATCGTGTGGAATGAGGTGGGGAGCGACAAGCAATCACACGCGGAGAAGTTGCCCATGATGGTTCAGCGGGCTGTGGGTTTTATTGAAGGTGGCGGGCATAGTGTGATGGCTGTTGGATTTCAAGAGGGTCCGGGCAGTTACACAGGACTGCGTATAGGCGTGAGTTTGGCCAAAGGACTTTGTTATGGTTTTCAAGTACCCTTGATTTCGGTTTCGGGATTCGCTTGTTTGGGTTCAGAAGCCTTGGGTCGATTTACCTCGTGTTCAGAAGCTTGGGTGATGTTGGATGCCCGTCGCGACGAGGTGTACGCACTCAAATGCACTCGTGAAAGGGGGGCAGAAGGGGCAGTTCGGGCAGAAATTTTGCCCTCTGAAGGGGTTGTTGATTTTGGTAAACACACGGTATTTGTTGGCAATGCCAATGAAAAGGTACGACGATTGTTGTCGGCGGATGACGCTATTTTTTGGGATGAGTCGCCGCGTGCGGCCCATTTATCGACCGTGGCAGCGGAGAAGTTTCGGCAGGGTCAGTGGGTAGATTTGGCGTATTACGAGCCGTTTTATTTGAAGGATTTTGTAGCTGGGGTGAGCAAGAAATTTAGTTTGTAGGGAATATGCGGGTTTTGTTCATCGATAACTTAGACAGTTTCACGTTCAATTTGGTGCATTGTTTGGAGGTGTCGGGGGCAGCGGTTGAGGTGTTGCGCAACGAGGGCAAGGATTGGCCTGAGCTGTCACAAAAAATGGCAGATTGTGATGCATGGGCGGTCGGCCCGGGACCGGGCCGACCGCAAGACTACCCCCATTTGATGCGAGCCATCAAACAATATATAGGCAAAAAACCCCTGCTGGGGATTTGCCTCGGACAACAGGCCATCGCTCAGGTTTGTGGTTGGAATATTGTGCAGGCCCACTTCCCGATGCACGGAAAGCCCTCATGGATAGCGCACAATGGTGGTGGACTGTTTTCACAGTTGCCTCAGCCGTTGCAGGTGGGTCGGTATCACTCTTTGGTGGTGACACCCGTACCAGCGAAACCCTTGTTTGAGGCGCTTATCCCCTTGGAAATTGATGCCCAATGCGATGGAGAAATTATGGCCTTGAGCAACACCGCGCATGGGGTTTGGGCCGTGCAATTTCATCCGGAGAGTGTGTTGACACCGGATGGTCAGCAAATCATCAATCGTTGGCTCGAATTGGCGAAATCGTTTGTTGCTACTTCGCCGCACGCATGACCGCTTCGGCAATCTGTTGGGGTGAATAGCCGCAGAGTGGGTATAAGTCGTCTTCGTTGTTTCCGTGTTCGATGAATTGAGCGGGTATGCCCAAATGGACGAATGTTTTTCCGATCTGTTGGCCCGCGCTGGAGGCGGCAGCCTGTCCCCAACCGCCTTGAATACAACCGTCTTCCACGGTGATAATGTGCGTGTAGGGTTGGATTTGGATGGCGCCAGTTTCGATTTGTTTGGGGGTTTCACTGGCGATCGGACAATGAATGTGATTGAACGGGGTGTTCGCCAGAGCAGGATAGGCTTCAAGACAGAGGTTGCTCGCATGGCCTGTACTCAACAGCAACACCCGGGCACTTTCGTGCTGGTGCAGGGTTTGTGGACTCAGAAATACCTCGGGTTGAGCGCGCGCCGATGGTTCCCATGCGGGTTCAGCCAAGTTGCCTTTGGGGTATCGGATGGCGATGGGTTTGTGCGCGTCGATGCCGTATTGTAGCGCCGCTGCGAGCTCATTGGCATTGCGTGGGGCGATCAGCGTGGCATTGGGAATACAGAGTAAAAAGGCCATGTCGAAAGCCCCATGATGGGTAGGTCCATCCTCGCCCACCAGTCCGGCGCGATCGATGCAAAGAATGACAGGCAGGTTCTGTAGGGCAATGTCGTGAATGTACTGGTCGTATCCCCGCTGTAAAAAAGAAGAGTAAATATTGACGATGGGGATAAGTCCTTGTGTAGACATCCCTGCGGCGAAGGTGAGGGCGTGTTGCTCCGCGATCCCTACGTCAAAAAATCGATTGGGAAATTGATTCATGGCATGAATCATACCACAGGAGGAGGGCATGGCGGGGGTAATGCCCGACAGTTGGGGGTATTCAGCAGCCAATTCCAGCAGCAATGTTCCGAAAACGTCTTGCCATTTTTTGGCAGGTTTGGTGGGCGCTTCGATTTTGACAAATTTGGCGGCGCTATGCCATTTGGTTTGTTCTTTTTCGGCTGCGGGGTACCCTTTTCCTTTGATTGTTTTGATGTGTAACATCCGCGGGCCAGTCTGTTTGTACAGGGATTCTAGGGAATCGACCAGGGTTGGGAGGTCGTGGCCATCGATTGGACCTTGGTACGACAGTCCAAACCATTCAAACCAAGATTTTACCAGGGTGGGATTGGTTTGTAATTGGGTGTTGAGTGCGCCTGTATTGGGGTCGATACCCATTTGGTTGTCGTTGAGTACCACCAATACATTCAAGTTCGATTCAAACAAATTGTTGAGGGCTTCATAGGAAAGTCCTGCTGTGAGTGCGCCATCGCCGACCACCGCGACGAATGTTGGCTGAATGGATGGTTCTGTAAGGGTATTTGAAAGAATGTTGTGCGCTGCGGCCATGCCCATGGCCGCAGAGATGGCGGTGCTGGAATGTCCTGTGCCGAAGGCATCGTATTCGCTCTCTTCCATTTTGGGAAATCCGGAAATCCCTTTGAAGGAACGGATGCTACTTAGTTTGTCTTTTCTGCCGGTGAGGACCTTGTGTGGGTAGGCTTGATGTCCCACATCCCATATGATGGCATCTTTTGGGAGGTTGAGAACGTGATGCAACGCAACGGTTAATTCAATCACCCCCAAATTGGATGAAAAATGTCCGCCAGATTCCAATACAGATTGGGTTACAAAATCTCTGAGTTCATCACACAGTGTTTGTAGTTCACTGTTAGACAATTTTTTGATTTCGTTTGGATTGGTTATTTGTGGCAGGACTTTCAAAATTTTTGACGCGCTAAGAGTAACAAAAATAGGGTGAATTGTTGAGTGAACGTACACATGAATTTGTGGATGAACAGATTCGATTTATCGATGAATTTAATCGTTAATTAAATTATTATTGTTAAAAATGATGTTTCAAAACACGAAAAGAATAAAAAACAGACGAAAAAATTGCAATTAAATTTGGAACGCTATTATGGGTTTTAGTAATTTCGCCTAGTGAAAACAGTTTTTTAATAAAATTTGTTTCACATTGTAGCACAATAAACATGGAAAATTTAGATCAATCAATCGCATCGGCCCCCAAAAAAAGGGGCAGAAAGCCGGGTTCTAAGAACAAGGTAAAATCAAAAAGATCGTCAAAAAAAGTTTCTTACTTGGGTGCTTTCTCTATTCTAGAGCAAGAAATTCATTCTTTGTCAGAGGCTTTGAAAAAAGCCATGGTTAAAGCAGAGAAAGAGGTAGAGAAATTGGAGAAAAAGCAGTCTCGCGAGTTGGAAAAGTTGAAAGCGAAAGCCTCAAAGTCTCTGGCGTTGTGGAAGGCAAGAGCCAAAGCCAATTTGAAAAAGGGCAAAGTGAGTACAGGCAAGCGGGGTCGTCCCGCCAAGCCAAAGGCTGAAAAAGAGGCTGCACGCCGAGGCAGACCCCCAAAATCAGGTTACCGCAAAGGCGGAGGGCGCAGAAAAGCGGGTGAGTTGACGAAAAAAGACATCATCCTCAATTATGTAAAGGAAATCAACCAGCCTATCGCTTCAGGGGAATTGATTGCTGCCTTGTTTGAGCGCAGCGGTGAAAGAGATAAAAAGCGTTTCTCGCAAGGGATCTACACCACCCTTACCCAGATGTACAAAGCTGGATTGCTGAAAAAAGACGGCGGAATCGTTACGTTGCCTTAATAAAAAATGAATTAACTATCCGTTGGGTAGTGCAATCGCGTAAACAAAGCGGGGGTTGTTGGAGAGGTCTCGAACAACTTCCGCCGACGCGAATGGTGTGAAGAGCGCTCTCGTCTCCTCGGCCAAATACTGGTTGATTTCCAACCAAATGTACAAGGGAGTGGATCGACGATGTCTTTCGGCATCACAAAGTTCTGCCAACTTCCTATAAAAAATCAGCGGGTCGTTTTCTGGGGTAAACAAAGCCGAATGTGGTTCGTGTTGCAAGACGCGTGAATCCATGTTGGCTGCCTCATCCAATTTTACGTAGGGTGGATTTGAGACCAGGAGATCAATGTCGCCGGGTAATTCCGTCCACGACAAAACATCGCTGCACTGCAATTGTATTCGCGACTGAACCCCCACATGGAACGCGTTTTCGGCGGCAATGTCCAACGCATCCTCACTGATATCCACGGCGGTAAATGTCCAAATGGGATTGTCGTGCAGCAAATACAAGGGAATACAACCACTGCCCGTACCAATATCTAGACCGCGAATGTTTGGACCGTTGGATTCCGACATGGCGGCGCTCTGTTTGCCAATCAGGTAGCACAATTCCTCGGTTTCGGGTCGTGGAATTAGGGTGGCTGGTGTCACTTTCAGTGTCAGGGGGCCGAAAAAGGCCGCTTCAAAAATGTATTGGATGGGTATGTTGCTCAGCAGTTTTTCGCAGACCTCATTGAGTGTGTTGACGGCTTCCTGCTCTTGCAACGATTGGCAATGTGGAATCACCCAAAAGCCAAAGGCGTTGATTTCATCCATGGAGAACTGATGGCTCAGCGATTGAACGAGGTGGTTTTTGATGCTTTGTGTTTCCATGGGTGGTGGCAATGTTGGCTTGAACGGTATTAGTGGACCAAGACCAAGCGTAAATTTTGTCTGCAAATGTCTGCATCTGCATGGAAAGCGTCTATATGCAAAATGTAATTTCCCGAAGGCAGCGTCTGTTTAATTTCCCATAGCGGTATCAGGAGCTGTCCGTCTTGCGACACTTGCGTTGCGGGGATTGGGATTGGCACGATACTGCCCATCATGGAAAAGAGCGAGACTTTAACCACATAACCCGCTTTGGGTAGTTGGTGCAGTAGTACGATGTGTTCGTCGTTCTGAAATTGGTAGACCATTTTCTCTAATTGAAACGCTCTGGCCGTGGATTTGCGAAGTTGGCTACATTGACTGTTGGTTTCGGCCGGTGTGGAATTTCCGACGGTGGCGGTGGCACTCACCCAGTGCATGCTTTGGTGGGAAGGGGCCGTTGGGGATGTTTTTTCCAGGCTCACACCCTTGGTTGAATTTAAAATGGGGGTGTGCATGGTTTCGCGGTACACCATTTCATCGATTGTTGTTCCTAGCGGATGCATGAGTTGTAGGGTGGCACCGGCGGCTGGAAGGTTGGGGAAGTTGGGTACCGTTTGGTGATTGAAAACCTGCTGTGGGTTATTGGCGCGGGCCAACGGGTACGATTGGACACTGAAGCATCGAATTTCACCAGGGTACAATATGTAGGGTTGATTGGATAGCGTTACGATTTCCTCAGGCTGTGGGTTGTTCTGTATTTTTAGTTGCAAACCCATCAACTGCAATGGTTTTTGGGATGTATTGACAATTTCCACAAAATCGGAAAGGTGGTCGAGGGAGTTAAACATGACTTCATTGAATTGCAATTCTCCGGGTAGCGGAACGGATTCCACATAGCCCAGGCTGCCCGTAACGTTTGTGATGGTTTCTCCGGTGCAACTGAGAGCACTGTCGATGAGTACCGTGAAGGCTTGTCCGTTTTTTAGGGGCGGCGAAATGTGGTATTGATTGTTGCTTTGGGCTGTAAACGTGTATTGGTTTTCTTGTAGTTTGGAGCGCATTCTGGGAAGTTGTCCTTGTATGGGGTGGGTAAAGGCGATGACGGCGGTATCGGGGTGGGTTGCCGCGAGGTAAGCAATGGAGAAGGGCAGCTGTGTTTGGGGCGGCGTGGGTTTTGAGGTTGGGTAGGGTTGGAATATAACGGGCGGCTGGGACGGGGTGCCACCCAGGGCCGTGTTGGATTGCCATTGGAATAAATCCAAGCAGTTGTGTTGGCTATCGATGTGTTCCAGGCTATATCCACCATCCCTGTAGCTGGGGTGATGCATGTATTGATGGTATTGAAAGCGATGCACGATTTGATTTTGTTGATTGGTGAGTGTGAGCGTTTCGGTTTCTATGTTGAGGTAGGGTAAGTTACAACCCACCACCCGGGGGATGGATTTCATGAGGGGGGTATCGGCGAAACGACAGAGGGTGACACGCATTTGGGGGGATAGCAGCAAGTTGGGTAGCGCGGTGGTGGACTGTAGATCGGATAGATGCAATTCGTTTAACCACAGGGATTTTTGGGTGTTGTTTTTCAGTTCGATGTACTGCACGGGGGGTAAAAATCCGCGGTTTGGAAAGGGGTCGGCCATGATTTCTGTGATGGTCACTTCAAAAGGTTCAACGGGCGTTTCACAGTAAACAAAAGCCGTTTTTTGTTGTAGGGGTTGGATATTGCCGGCGCTGTCTTGGGCGTTTTGGACATAAACGGTTTGGGGTTTATTACAGGGTTGTGGATTAAACTGGGCGATGAGGGTTCTGGAGTTGGGTTGGGTATAGGCGATGGCTTGTTGGTACTGACAAATCAATTGGTTTTTGTTTTGCAGGACGATGGGCTCTGAAAATTGAATTTCGGCCATTGAGGGCGATTTCCATTGAAGGGATTGAATGGTGGGCGGTGTTTTATCGGGGCGCGGCGGGGTCACGGTGAACATCTCTACACGGTGTTTTCCCGCCGCGCCGCTGCCGGTTTGAATGATGGCAAGACCACTAAACTTGTAATGATATGGGAGGGTATCCACGGAGCCACACAAAGTTTTATAGGATTCCCAGCTGCTGTCTTTATACAGGAGTAAAAATTGATCTCGCTGTTTCACCCATCGCAGGGTAATGTTTGATTTACTTTTGTTAAAGTACCCACTTTCTCCGGCACAGTCGATGCGTTCTTTTCCGCCGCTGCGCTGGATGAGTTTGATGCCGTCGTCTACATCGCCCAAGCGAATCAACCACCCATTTTGTAGTAAGCTATCGCAGCGAAATAATACATCGATGTAGTTTGCGGAGCTGGGGTTAAAATCCACGTAAATGGTGGTTTCCAACCATTGCAGCGAATCGGTTGCGCAGGCCATGTACAGCAGTGCCGTCTGTTTTTGGCTGCTTACGGGAAGTTTGCTGTTGATTCCATTTTGGTTGTTGATGATGAATTTTGCGGGATCGCCCAAGGCCCGGTTATTTTTAAGTTGGGTGGAAAGGTGGCATTGGGCCCAAATATCGGGTTGGGTGAACAGCAGTATGGGAATGAGCAGAACGCATTTTTTAAGGGTAAACACAATTTTCTTCATGGTGTTTGTGTACACGGATAAAGCGGATTACCACCAATGCTGTGGGGGTGTTTGGGCGTCAAAGGGCCCAGTTTTGCGATAAATGCAAAAAGTTGTTGAAATTAGCGGTTGTGGGCGGCGAGAATCTTCTTCTCGATTTGGGTGGTGGAGTAACCCGGTAAAAAATCCAAGGTTTTGACCTCACCCCCGTGCTGTAGTACCCAATCGGCACCCACGATGTTTTCGATGGAATAGTCGGCCCCTTTTACCAAAATTTGGGGGGTGATGTATTCGATGATTTCCTTGGGGGTGTCTTGATTAAAAAGGACCACACCGGTCACAAAACCGAGGGCCGCCATCACATGGGAGCGAGACGTTTCTGATTGCAATGGTCTGGCGGGCGACTTCTCAAGGCGTTGCACGCTTTCATCGGTGTTGAGTGCCACCAACAAGCCATCGCCCAATTCGGCAGCCGCTTCAAGGTAGTGGACATGCCCTGCGTGAAGGATGTCGAAACAGCCATTGGTAAACACCATTTTTTTGCCTTCGGCTCGAAACTGGCTGATATGACTTTTGGCTTCGTCCCAGGTCCAAATTTTATGCTTTGTCATTGGCAAGGTCGATTTTTCTCACGGCAAGGTAATACAACAAATAGGCAATCGCACCGAAAACAATCATCAGTAAGTTGCTGAAAGCTACGGTAAAGATGCCATAGGTTTTGGCTTGCGCATCCGGGAGATTGTAAATGAGGGTCAAACCATAAGATACAGTTCCCCAAACACCCGCTCCACCGGGAATGGGTATAATGACACCGAGTGAGGAAAAAATGACAACCCCCAGCGCATTTGCGATGGTTAGGTGCTCTGTAATGCCCAAACTCTGGAGGGTGCAATAGGTACTGAGCCAGTAGCCGATCCAAATTCCGTAGGATGAAAGAAGGAAAACCACGGGCTGTTTCAAATGAAGGATGGATTGGAGGCCGGCAATGAATTTTTCAAGTAGCGATGGCTCATTTTTGGCTTGGGTTTTGGGCTTGCGGGCCTGTTGCTTCTTCCAGTATCGAACACTGAAAATACCCGCCAATAAAATCATCGAGATTGGGGCATAATTTGTACCCAAGGGGGTGATGATATATTGGTCGAAGAAGCCGTAGAATTCTTGAAATTGAATGCCCAAGCACAGAAGGCAGAGCGACATCAGCACCAACAAGTCAATGATGCGTTCCGTTACCACCGAACCAACCAAGGTAGGCACAGGGGCTTTTTCGCTTTTGGAAGCCATGGCGCATCGCACAAATTCGCCGCCGCGAGAGGTGGCTACATTTACCAAATAGCCAATCATGACGGTGTAAAATGCGCGAATTTTGTTGAGCGGATAGCCGGCAGGCTCTGTGAGCATGTTCCATCGCCAACCCCGGAGGTAATGGGCGTAAAGCATGGTCACTGTGGCACCCAAAAGCCAGTAGAGGTTGGCACTTTTTACCGCATTGGCGGTTTGTTGCCAGTCTATTTTGAAACCGATGACGATGAAAACACCTACAGCTAGTAGGATCAACAGCGTCTGGGAGATTATTTTTTTGTTGATTTTCAAATCACTTGATTGTTTCTGTCGGGAAACAAGTTTTTGGGCTGATGGTTTTGGGCCTCTTCGGGTGTCATCTGAACGAAGGTCATGATGATAAGTTCATCGCCCACTTGTCCTTTCCGCGCTGCAGCGCCATTCAAACCAATGATGCCAGTGCCTCTCTCGCCTTTGATGATGTAAGTTTCAAAGCGTTCGCCATTGTTGTTATTGACAATGAGCACTTTTTGGTTGGCGATCATGCCGGCGGCGTCGATCAAATTTTCATCAATGGTGATGCTACCCGTGTAGTTCAATTCCGTTTGGGTTAAACGGACGTTGTGAATTTTTGCTTGTAATACCTCGATAAACATGCGATGCAAAGGTAGGGTGATTTTGATGTATTTTCGCGACTTATGCAATTTACGTCGGGCATTGTGGAACAAGCGGTTGAGGCCCTTTCATCCTTTCCAGGAATTGGCAAGCGAACGGCTTTGCGTTTGGTGATGTATTTGCTGAAACGCCCGGAGATGGAGGTGGCGCATTTGGCGGAGGCTTTGCTGAAGTTGAAGACCGAATTGCACTTGTGTGAGGTGTGTGGGAATGTGAGCGACCACAAGCGCTGTCATGTTTGTGTGAACCCCAATCGCAGTGAGGAGGTGATTTGTGTGGTGGAAGATTTTAGTGATTTGATGGCCATTGAATCCACGGCCCAGTTCAAGGGCAAATACCATGTGTTGGGAGGACTGATATCGCCCATGGACGGTGTAGGTCCCGACGATTTGAACATTGCTTCATTGCTTGGACGGGTGGAAAATAGTTTGGTGGGAGAGGTCATGATGGCCCTGAGCGCCACAGTGGAGGGAGATACCACCATGTTTTACCTGGCGAAAAAATTAAAGCCCATGGGTGTCACGATTACTTGTATTGCGCGGGGAATCGCGGTGGGCGGAGAGATTGAATATGCGGATGAGGTGACTTTAGGACGGTCTATCGCCCAGCGAACCGAATATTTGTTGTAATTTGCTCAATTCGAAGTATGTCGCACAAACTCTCGGTCGTTATCGTCAATTACAACGTCAAGTATTTCTTGGAGCAGGCTTTGCGCTCGGTTGAGAAGGCGATTGAGGGGATGGATGCGGAGGTTTGGGTGGTTGATAACAACAGTGTGGATGGCAGTGTGGCTATGGTTCAGGAGAAGTTTTCCTGGGTAAAGGTGTTGGCGAACAAGGACAATGTGGGATTTTCTCGGGCCAACAATCAGGCCATACGCGAGAGTAAGAGCGATTATGTATTGCTATTGAATCCGGACACGGTGTTGCAGGAAGACAGCTTGAAGAAGTGTGTTGCCTACATGGATAGCCATCTGGATGTGGGGGCGTTGGGTGTCCGCATGATTGATGGTAAGGGCAAGTTTCTGCCAGAGAGCAAGCGTGGATTGCCGTCTCCGGCGGTGGCGCTGTACAAGATGACGGGGCTGAGTGGTTTGTTTCCCAAGTCACGGTTGTTTGGTCGTTACCATTTGAAATATTTAAGTGAACACGAGACCCATGAAGTGGATGTGTTGAGCGGGGCTTTCATGATGATGCGTTCCTCGGCTTTGGACAAAGTGGGGTTGTTGGATGAGGATTATTTCATGTACGGAGAGGATGTAGATTTAAGTTATCGCATCACTTTGGTCGGCTACAAAAATGTGTACTTCGCCGATACAACCATCATTCATTACAAGGGGGAGAGCACCAAGAGAAAGAGCGCCAATTATGTGAAGGTTTTCTATAATGCGATGGTCCTGTTTGCGAAAAAACACTACAGCAGTTCCATGGCTGGTTGGTTTGCGTTTTTCATACAATTGGCGATCTATTTGCGGGCGGGGTTGGCATTTTTTGCGCGATTGGCAGAGCAAATTTGGCTGCCGTTGCTTGATTTTGCGCTGATTGTTTCGGGCTATGTGGGCATCGCCAAATATTGGGAACTCTATCACAAGTTTGTGCGGGGCTACTATCCTTCGGAGTTTTACATTGTGCATGTACCCTTATATGCGTTGGTGGCTATCGGCATGGTTTGGATTTCGGGCGGGTATGACCGGATGACGGTGGCTAGGCGGGTGTTTCGCGGTGGGGTTGTAGGTGCGGTCGTTCTTTTTGCGATGTATGCCTTTTTCCCGCGCGATTGGCATTTTTCGCGTGCCATTTTGGCTTTGGGTTCTGCTTGGGCCTTGGGGGTGTTTTTTATCACACGGGGTTTGGCGCAAGCGCTGAAGTTGGGCGGGGTGCAGTTTGATCACGGAGGTAGGCGAAAGGTGGTGTTGGTTGGCGGTGAAGCGGAGTGCGAGCGGATTGAGCGATTGCTGAAATTGGGTCGCGTGAACCATGAAATTTTGGGTTGGGTTTCCTCGGTGGGAACGCATTCTCAGGAGTTCATGGGTGGTTTAGATCAGCTTTCCGAGGTTTTGGCGATTTATCAGCCGGATTTGGTCATTTTTAGTGGGAAGGATGTGCCTTCAACGGAGATCATGACGCATATGATTGATTTTCAGTCGCTCCCTGTTCAAGTAAAAATCGCGCCGGAACGGAGCGAGACCATCATCGGATCGGATTCCAAAAATCAGCCGGGCGAGTTGTTTACTTTGGAGGTAGATTATCATTTGGCCCAGCAGCATCATTTGCGGAACAAGCGGGTTTTGGATTTGATATTGTGTTTGTGGGTTGGATTGTTTGCTTGGGTTTTGGTTTGTTTGCCTCGGGGTAGGCACCTGTTAAAACACGGTTTTTCTGTGTTGGTGGGACGTGAAACGTGGGTGGGTTATCGCCCAGAAACGATGTCGTTGAAATTGCCAAAAATCAAACCATGCGTGTTGGATGTTTCGTTGCCCTTTGCTGGTACTGGGTTTGAGGGGGATGCGGCACTGGCCTATGCGCGTGACTATGAGGTGAGTAAAGATGCGTGGGTGTTTTGGCGGAATTTACTAGGAAAAACCCCCTAAATTGCTTATATTCAGATGAAGAAAACTGTCAATAGTCTCTATGAATCGCGGAAGTTTATCCGGATTATTTTGATGTTGTTGGCGGTGGTGATTAGCATAACCACATTGTATTTGAGTCAATTGTTGGTGGTGAAGATTGCGGGAGAGGAGAAAAAGAAGATGGAGATTTGGGCTGAGGCGGAGAGTATTTTATCGGACCCATACAGCGAGGGTGATTTGGGGTTTCAGTTGCGGGTGATTCAATCCAATACTACCATTCCCGCCATATTGGTGGATGAAAAGGGAGACATTCTAACCTTGGTGAACGTGGACACCATGGGAAAGAGCGCCTCATTTTTACAACGAAAATTGTCGGAGTTCAAATTGGAAAACGAGCCCATCGTTGTACCTGTGGATGAGAATACGGATTACAAGGTTTACTATGGCAGCAGTACGGTTCTCACGCAGTTACAATATTACCCTTATGTGGTATTGGGGATTGTGGCGCTGTTCATGTTTGTGAGTTATGCGGCCTTTTCCTATTCAACGCGTAGTGAGCAGAACAAGGTGTGGGTGGGGTTGGCCAAAGAGACGGCGCATCAGTTGGGTACACCCATATCGAGTTTGATGGGCTGGGTACAGGTGATGGAGATGGGCGCTTTGCCGGAGAATGCGGGGGAAGAGATGAGGAAAGACATCGATCGGTTGAACATCATTACGGAGCGGTTTTCAAAAATTGGTAGCGAGCCCATTTTGGAGGATTTGGATCTGAACGACGTGGTCCTTGAGGCGATGAATTACATGAAAAATCGCTCGGGCAAGGGGGTGAAGTTTGAGACCGGGTATTGGGGACATCCGGTGATGTGTTCCATAAACAAGAATCTATTTCACTGGGTGATTGAAAACTTGGTGAAAAACAGCATCGATGCGATGGATGGGGCTGGAACGCTATCTTGTTCGGTAAAGCAATTGAAGAATAAGGCGGTTGTGGACATTACTGACACGGGCAAGGGAATCCCCAGCAATCAGATGAAATCGGTATTTAAACCCGGGTTTACCACCAAGAAGCGGGGGTGGGGATTGGGTCTGTCGTTGGCCAAGCGCATCATCACGGATTATCACCGGGGCGAGATTTATGTGAAGGAGAGCTTACCTATGGAGAAAACCACCATCCGAATTGTATTGAGTGCGGTGGTTTAGGGTTTGCGGGCGCGTTTGCGTTGGAGGTGTGCTGTAATTTCGGTAAGTTTGAAATATGATACAGCGAATTCAAACGGTTTATTTATTTGCTTTGTTTGCCATTGGATTGATTTTGATTTGGCAGGATCCTGTGTATGCATATTTTGACGGGGTAAATCAGCCGGATTCGTATGTGTTGACGTTTTGGAACAGCTATACGGGCACTGCCCCGGGTAAGCCGGTCATTTATGTGCCTGACATGATGACCATGTTGATTTCTGTGGCTGCGATGGCCGTAGGGATCGTGGCCATTTTCTTTTTCAAGAGTCGCAAGTTCCAGATGCGCATGGTGTTGAGTTCTTTGATGCTATGTGTGTTGTTGGAATGTGTGCTGTTGGCGCGTTTTTATATTTTTCAGGCCGGTCACGACGACTATCAAGGATCTTTGAGAATTGCGCTTGTTTGGCCCGTATTGATGGCGATTTCGGCGGTGATGGCTTATCGTGGAATCAAGGCGGATGAGGAGATGGTTCGCAGCATGGATCGCATTCGTTGAGGATGATGAAACGACTGAGTTTATTGTTGTGTTTGTTGACTTGCATGGGCCAGGTTCTGCTTGCTCAGCGCAAGGGTTCTGGCAAGGTAGCAGGTAGCAAGGGTACCGCTGCTGCGGCGGCTGTTGTTGGGGAATCGGATAGAGTGAAACCTGTACAAACGGATTATGCCATGATTGCCAAGGACGAGTTTGGTACTGTGGGTTTAAGCGGGGCGATGCAGCGCGCCGAAGGCGCGCGCACAGCGAAGGGCAAAGCCCTGAGCCCAGAGATGCAAACCCTGTTTGATTCACTCCAGACTCCCTTTGAAAAATCGGGGGGATTGGCCACCGCCTCTTACGTAGAATGTGTGGCTTGGTACCGCAAACTAGCCAAAGCCTTTCCTGCCTATTGTGCCTTTACCTCCATTGGATTGGGCGATGCGGGCAAGGATATTTATGTTTTCAAGTTGTTGGGAGAGCGGATGGGTAGGATGGATCGACTGGGAACGGAGGATGCAGGTATTGCCGCAGGTCCGGGCGTTGTGGCTCCACCCAAAGTGAAAATATTGATCAACAACAACATTCACCCCGGCGAGCCGGAAGGCACCGATGCTTCCATGTTCCTGGTGAGAGATTTGTTGTTTTTCGGCCAGTATTGGCAAGAAACTTTGCCCTATTTGGAACTGCATGTGGTTTGTCAGTACAATGTAGATGGTACGCTTAACCGCAATGCCCATTCTCGAGCCAACCAAAATGGTCCGGTGGAATACGGTTTTCGGGGGAATGCCCAGAACCTCGATCTCAATCGTGATTTTATCAAAATGGACTCGCGAAATGCCAAAGCCTTGGTTGCGCTAATGGCTTCGGAAAAGTATCATTTGTTCGTTGACAATCATACCAGCAATGGGGCCGATTACCAATACGTCCTGACGTATTTTCATACGCGTCCAGAAAAGTTGATGCCCGAAATAGTGCCGAATCTGCTGCAATTGGAGGCTGGATTGAAGAATCAATTGACCCGCAGTGATTGGCCTACGGCGCCTTATGTGGAGACCATCAAAACAGTACCGGATAGCGGCCTTTTTGCTTTTTGGGAGAGCGGTCGCTATGCCACAGGGTTTGCCGCCTTGCACAACACCATTGGTTACACGGTGGAAACCCATATGCTCAAGCCATTTTCTCAACGCATGTTGGCCACATTGGCCTTCATGGAGCAATTTTTAACGGTATCCACCGCGGATTCTTTGCGTGCTCAGTTTGAAAAATTGCGAATGAATGGATGGGTGCGTAAGGCGGCAGACCAGCCTATTCATTATTTGCCCATTGCCCATACGCTGGACATGAAGCAGTATCAAATGATTCCCTTTCGAGGGTTTGAGTTTGGATACAGGCCCAGCGATGTTACCGGGGCTGATCGGTTGGTGTACGATACCCGAAAACCATGGGAAAAACCCGTGAAATATTACGATCATTACATGGCAACGGACAGTGTTCAGGTACCCAAAGCCTATATCATTCCTTTCGCTTACGATGACGTGATTCAAAAACTCAAGCGCAATGGCATTGCACTGCGCAATGTCCCCATCGATACGTTGGTGAGTTTGCGTGTAAGCTATATTTTGGATTACAAAACCGTATCCCATCCCTATGAGAAACACTACCTGCACCACAGTGTCAAAACCCGAGATACTGTAATCAAGGTGATGGTGAGGGCCGGTGATGTAGTGGCTGTGGTGAAGCCAGACAATGAGCGCTTTCTCACGGCGGTGTTAGAACCCCGTGCCGCGGACTCCTATTTTGCGTGGAATGCATTCGATGGAGTTTTGCAACAAAAGGAGGGGTATAGCGATTATGTATTTGAGGACAAAGCAGCGGCGTGGTTGAAGACGCATCCCGAAAAATATGCCGAATTACAGCGCAAGAAAGCGCAAGATCCAGCCTTCGCAAAAGACGCCTGGGCACAGCTGAATTGGGTGTATAAACAGACCGAGCACTACGAGCCTACCCACAATCTGTATCCGATTTATCGGGTCGATTGATGTTGGTTATCGCGCCAATTGAGCAGGGTAGCTGTGATGATGCCGGCGCAAATCAAGGGAATGAGCCAAAAAGTTCGTGCGTTGAGTCGCGACAAGACATTGGCCAAGTTGGCGGTCACAAAAGCATTGCAAATCACAAAGAATGTGGTAACACCCAACAGCCAGGCATAGTGCGGGTTGGGATGTTTATACAGGATAAACAGGCATGTTAGCATCAGGAATGCGGCCACGATATCGTAGACCTGATTAAAAGTGCCAAAATTGATGCGGGATTGTTGCTGCGCTGAATGTCCAAAAAATCCTTGATAATCGTCTGGAAAGTGTTTTTTAAGTTCGGTGGCGACTGCGCCCTCTTTGCTGAGCGGTTCAAGTCCATCGCCGGCATGGTTGAGGAATACTTGTTGAAATGTGGCTTTTACAGCGGCTTCTATGTGTTTGAGTAGGAGCTTGGGCGATGTGAGGGTGGCCGCGTAAATGCTGAGGTAAAGGTCTTTGCTGTGGTGCCATCCGCCGGTGGGACCTAACAAAGGCTGGTCGTTCCAAACAAAGTCCCATGCGTGTTGTGGGAGGTTGTTTTTGTGCTGATAAAACGTAGCAATTTCGGGGTGAGATTGGGTGAGAGGGTTCTGGTCGATGGGGTTTTCATCGAGGTAGGCTTTGAGTACGCCATTTTCGCATAGTTTGCCCATCAGAAATACATGGCTTCCTTTGGAGGGCGTGAATCCGTTCCCGGCCCAAAGGTTGAGGGAGAGGGTGATGATCCAGGGCAGAAAACTGAGGACAAAGAGTTGTTTGGTTTGTTGGGGAGAGAAATTCAGCTGGCTCCTCAGGGGTTTGATGAAGTAGATGCCCGCAGCGAACGCAGTGAGCAAGGGCAGATGGGAGTGGTGCATTAAGGTTGAGAACACGATCACAACCGCGGACAAGATTTTGGTGCTCCGCGATTCATAACAGAGGTACAGCATCGAAAAGACAAAAACCAAAGACGTAAAAATGTCGGGCATGACCTGAAACACAAACCACGGCAAGGGTGTTAGGCCGGTTGCTATCGTCATGGAAACCAAAACAATCCAAGTCATGTGTTGCTTGAAACCCACTTCCAGCCAGTATAGTAGACCCGTCAGTAATAAAATACAAGGAACCAATAGGATGATGAAAACATGGGGCGGATTTAGCGTAATGCCGAATACAGACAGCAGTGGCGACAGTCCAAACCAGTGTTTTCCGGCCCAGAGAAATAGTCCGTAAAAAACCGATCGATCCATGGGGATTGCAGCGGCCAATCCACGCGATTCAATATTGCTAATGGTCTGTAAATAGGCTCCCGTATCGGTGGTGCAGAGCAGTCCATCGGTTATGGTGAGATGCATAAACAGCAACAACGCCGCCACACGCAGCGCATTTTCGGTATTCACCAACCGAAGGAAGAAAGCTTTCATGGTATCACTCTCCGTAGTATTCTACGAAGTTGTTTTGGGTTTCCCAGAGGGTGATTTTGTGCAACGCTACCCCGTTTGGCAGTTTGGGACTCAATCGTTGCCAAATGGCCACTACCACAGTTTCAATACTGGGCATGGTTCCCGCGAGCCAGGGTACATCTAGGTTGAGGTTTTGGTGGTCCAAATGGTCGATGACTTCCTCGCGGATAATGACTTTTAAGACCTTCAAATCCATGACACAGCCGGTTTCGGGATCGGGCTGACCTTTGACACACACGTACAAATCGAAATTGTGACCATGGTAATGGGGATTTGCACATTTTCCGAATGTGGTGTAATTGCGCTCGTCGGTCCAATTGGGATTCCACAACCGATGAGCGGCGTTAAAATGTTCTTTCCGTGTGAGGTAAAGGATGGGCATTTGTGGTTGCAAAATTACTGCCTTTTTTTGACTTCTTGCAGAAGAAAGGTGTCGGGTTGGGGATAGCGAATCACGGCGCCGTTGTTGGCATCGATCATCCAATTCCAAGGAATGACAAAATTCAATGCACTGGCCTCATTCCATTTTTTCTTGAAGCGATGGGTTACAGGTTGATAACCAGTTAATTCCACCTTCATTGCCAGGGTGTCGGTTTGTAAGCGAGGCACACGCACATAACAGGGAGTGACGCAATGAATGTTGGAATCCAGTGTGAAATTCAATCTTGGATTTGTGGGGGCCACGGGTTCATTTTCCATGGAATCCAAGGATACATTGGGAATGAATTCTGGGGCAAGGATCCGAAAAAACTGTACCGAGGCACCGGGAGGTTGGGAAACAACGTGAATGACTTGTTGCTTACCTGTGATAAGGGTTGCACAGGCGGTAAAACCAACCGCGAGGATCAGCAGCAGGGGGATTATGAATTGTTTCCGTACCAAGTGGCCAGTTGGTTCACTGTGTATTGGATTTCGTCCAAGGTGTTGTGTTTGCCGAAGCTAAAGCGGATGGTGCTGCGGTCGGTACCTGGACAAATCCCATTAATCACATGGCTTCCTCCGGTTGCACCGCTAGAGCATGCACTACCACCGCTGGCTGAGATGCCGGCCAAATCGAGTTGGAATAACAGCATGCTCGACATTTCATTGGGTGGGAGGGAAACACTTAAAACGGTATACAAACTGCGTCCTTCAGGGTCGCCGTTGAAGCTCACACCAGGGATTTGTTGACGGAGCATGTCCATCATGGTGGTTTTCAGTTGGGTGATGTGCCGCTTTTTCGCGTCGATATCGCGGTAGGCGATTTCCAATGCTTTGGCTAGGCCCACAATGCCGATGACGTTCTCGGTTCCGCCGCGCATTTCGCGTTCTTGGGCGCCGCCGGTAATTTCAGGAACAATCTTGTTCTTTTTGTTGATATAGATGAAACCAACGCCTTTGGGTCCGTTGAATTTGTGGGCGGCACCCGCCAAAAAGTCGATGTGTCCTTGACCCAAATCGAACGGAAAATGTCCCATCGTTTGCACAGTATCGCAATGGAAGATGCCATTGGCTTGGTGAACCATTTCACCCACATCTTGCACGTCGATCATGTTGCCAATTTCGTTGTTGGCATGCATGAGGCTGACCAGGGCATTGGGTTTTTGACTGAGCAGTTCTGCGAGATGCGATAGGTCTATATGTCCTTGAGCATCGAGTTTTACAAAATCCAAACCCACACCCTGTTGATGGTGAAGTTCTTCTACGGTATGTAAAACGGCATGGTGTTCAATGGCGGAGGAGATGATATTTTGGATGCCCAATTTGGCAACCGAGCCACGGAGTGCGAGGTTGTCGGCCTCGGTGCCTCCTGAGGTAAAGAAAATTTCTCCAGGGGTGCAGTTTAGCAACTTTGCAACGGTACCGCGGGCTTCTTCGATGATGCCTCTTACCTTGCGGCCATGGGCATGGGTTGAACTGGGGTTCCCGTAATGTTCGCGCATCATGGGAATCATCACATCGATAACCTCTTCGGCCATCGGGGTGGTGGCAGCATTATCGAGGTAGATTCTTTGGGCCGTTGTCATATTCTGTTATTTACATTGAGATATCCCAAAAACTTGTAACACAGTTTTGCCATGGTAAATTCTGTGAGGATATCATTTTCTCTGGGGGCAATTTCAACGATGTCGAAACCCACCACTTGTTTTCTTTCCGCGATTCGGCGAAGCAATTTGCATCCTTGGATCCACGTTAATCCACCGGGTTCAGCCGTTCCAACGGCCGGGGCTACGGAAGGATCGAATCCATCCGCATCGATGGTAACATAAACCACATCGCCCAATTTATCGATACAATCGTCAATCCACGCGTCATTGTCCCACAAATCATGGGCATACCAAGTGTGGATGTTGTCTGATGATTTGATGAGTTGGCTTTCTTCGATGCATTGTGCGCGAATACCCACTTGCACCAAATTCAATCCCATGTCGTGGATGCGGTGCATGACACTGGCATGAGAGTAGGGATTGCCTTGGTAGGCTGCCCGTAAATCACTGTGGGCATCGATTTGCAATACGCTGATGTTGGGATATTTTTCTGCAAAGGCTTGCATGTACCCGTAGGTGACGGTGTGTTCTGAACCCAGGGATACTACAAATTTGTTGAGATTCAACAATTCACGGGTTTGGTCTGCAATCAATTTTACCGCATCGGCGTCGATAGCCCCGGTAAAATCTATGGGTTCGAGCGTGGCAATACCGAAGTTTTTGTATGCCTCCCGGTCGATTTCTTCGTCGTAAAATTCCACGTAGTGACTGGCTTCAACCATGGCGGCGGGACCTTTGTC
>Ga0255175_1000385_pt1 | contig 22293 bp, 20 predicted proteins | sample Atl_Atl_RepC_8d_FD_183628 | JGI IMG/M metagenome (GOLD analysis project Ga0255175, IMG submission 183628) | Freshwater microbial communities from Altamaha River, Georgia, United States - Atl_Atl_RepC_8d | ecosystem: Environmental > Aquatic > Freshwater > River | place: USA: Georgia | collected...
ATAGCTGCCAAGCTGAAACGTGTTGTGGACATCATTCGGAACGCGGAGGGCATTGTCCTCGTGTACTCTCAATTTATTCTAGGCGGCGTCGTCCCTCTCGCAGCGGCGCTCGAGCACATTGGTTTCCGGCGCTATGACGACGTGCCAATTCTTTCAGAGCGCGTCGACGTAAAAGACAATCTTGTGCCGCCCGTGACAAAGCCGTCGAGGCCGGCGTACGCAATTATCTGCGGGACACAGTCCTATTCGGGCAAACATTCGCTATCTGAGCTGATGGATGTGATCACGCATCCACGAAACAGCGAAGGCAGTGTGGTTAAAGTCGTACTCATGACCAAAGTTGCAAGCGAGGGTCTGTCGTTCAAGAATGTGCGGGAAATCCATATTCTTGACCCATGGTATCATCTGAACCGCATCGAACAGGTCATTGGCCGCGGCATTCGTACATGCTCGCACTCTGATCTGCCCATTTCAAAACGCAACGTTAGTGTTTACCTGCATGCCGCGGTATATCCCGACGACCCGACACGTGAGACAGATGACCTGCATGCCTATATGATCGCAGCACGCAAGCAAGGTCAGATTGCGTCGGTCGAAGCCCTCCTTCGCGATCATGCATTGGATTGTCCCATTCAAAAGAACGCCAACTACGTTCCGCAACGATTGTTCAAGTTCACGATCAACATGACCACGTCGCATGGGGCGTCGATCCCATATAGATTCGGCGATGCACCGGACGCCGAACCTCGATGTGAAATGCCCACCGAAGTCGTGACCACCGCATGGCGAAAGGAGGCATATCAGCACGTCCTTCCAACCGTCCAACAGCGTTTGACAAAATTCTTCCGATCGGCGCTGGTCAACGGTGTCACAACCTTTGAACTGTCTGACATTGAGGCCAAAATCAAAATTCAATCCGATGTCTTGAAAGAGGCGCTCGCATCCATGCTGCAGACGGTCATCCACGATGACCATATTCTCAAGATCCACCGCAACAAATTTGTGCTTGTCAAGCGGCCGTACGCACAAAAGGGCATGCGCGTCGAGGTGGCGCCCATGCCGCGTCCGCCACGCCAAGCCGCCCAGCCCTCGTTGCGTGCTGCGTCGGCTGCATCGGCTACATCGCCAGCTAGGTCGCCCGGCGCACCATGCGACCTTGAGCGCATGAATTTGCACGCCGATTTGTTCAGGATTCTGGCGTTGGATGCTGCGTGCTATCTGTACTTGGTACAGTCGATCATTTTGAAGAAGCATTGGACGACCGAGCCGAAATTTGTTGCTATCGCGGATCTGCTTATTGCAAATCACCTGCTCACAAAAGAAAAGAATGCCTATCTAGACATGTTTGATCCGAATGGATTGAAATTAAAGACATGGTACGGTGGCGAACGACAAGAATTTGCAGACAGCCCTGCCAATGAGGCGTTCCTTATGCCGTTCCGAAACGCGCACCCTCGCGACGAAACGTACGGCATCTATGCACCTTACGTGCACAAGGGCACGGATGCCGCCGCGAATCCAGGAGATGTCATATTGACATTCAAGATTGTGAACCCAGGGCAAGTCGCGCAAGGCCGAGCTCAAGGTATTGTGTGCAACACGGTACTTATTCGAACCATAAAAGAACACCTCAAGGCCATGCGCTATCGCTACGACGAGCCCGCGAAGCCTTCCAGACCCTTTTATTGTGACAGTCTCCGTCAAGCGCTGTTAGAAAACCGAAAGTTGTGGCTCGTTTCCTCAGCTTATAGTCACAGCAAACCGTATGCGGATGATGGAACCCCACTTTTTGTTCCGTTGGAACAACCCTAGCCCGAACTCAGTCGCCCGCAGTAAAAAATTTGATGCTTTGAGTTTAGGAAGACACAGACAGATAAAGGTATCATCATGGCGCTCTTCGTGCCGTTGAAATTCAAATCGTCGGTGCAATTGAACCCTGCCGAGCTTGGGAAAGATCTTGGGGAGGTCATTCAAGCGAAACTAAAGAAGACGTATGAGGGAGTCTGTTCGCGTTATGGCTACATCAAGCCTGGGAGTCTTCAGGTGCTTCAGCGGTCATTTGGTCAATTTGTAAAGCAGCATTTTAATGGGCACATTCGATTTGAGGTCGTCATGATGGGGGACGTCTGCAATCCACTGACAGGAATGGTCGTCACGGCGCAAGTTCGGAACCGTAACCAAATGGGCATCAAGGCGGAAAGTTTTATCGAGGTGGGTGATAAGATTGTCCCTGTTCTCGACATCATCATTCCAAAACGTTCAGCGGGCATTCAGTCGGACTTGGATTTGGACACTCTGGAAATCGGCGACAATATCCACGTGGAAGTTGTTGGCAAGCGCTACCAGCTCAATGATACGCGCATTTCTATTATTGGTCGCGCTGTGAACATTAAGAAAGCGAGGACGGGTAGTCGTGCAACACCGCACCTTAATGCTCTGGACAACGACCCTGACTCCATGGAAACGCCGGAAGATGATGACGATCCTGGGGCGGAAGATTCGGAATTCTCGGAGCTCTCGGACTCGCCTTCGGATGGCGAGGACAACGACGACGCTTCAGACGCTGCTGACGGCGACGATATGGTGGACAGCCAAAAACAGAGCCATATCCGAAGCATTTCTATTCCAGACGATGACCTGCCTGGTATTCTAGGAAACCGCGACGATGGTTCCGAGAACTCTGACGACGATTATGCAGGGGACGAGCAAGACGAAGAAGACCCTGAAGAAGACCCAGATGCGGGTATGGGCGACGATGGAATGGACTATGACTAGTCGCGCAAACTCCGCTTACAGAATATCTTCATCTTCGCTCTCTGACGTGCGTGACGCTTTGCGTTTTGAAACGGATAGGGATCCGGTCGCGGATCCTCGGTCAGCCTTGACACGGCACCCGGGCTCCCCCCAATCAAATTGACGGCATGTTTTGTTCATCCGACAAGATCCCTTGCACACGTCGATAAATTGCTCGTAGCGAATGCAGGTGCCTGTCACTGGCGTCGCAGCGTAGCGCAAGTGTTCCAAGTATTTTTTAAACGAACCCGCAAATTCGGCATAGTGTTGTTTCTCACGGGGAACGTCGCTTCTATTGACGTCGTATTCACGCTGCTCGCCGGTGTACTTCATGATGGTTGGATTGATGTTGTCTTTTGCTAACGCTGCAACGTAACCATAGTCTTTTGCCTTCAGATGATCCATAACTTGGTTGAGCGTAACCAGACTATTGAAGCTGCACGCGAATTTGATCTTGAAGTTCCAACCATGCTCAGGTGCGCGTCTGACAGCGATTCCGTACATGATGTTGCGAACCTTACCAAGGCTGTACGCATACCAATAGATGTATTTGTTAGCAAGCCACGTGGGTGACGACATTTTGGCGAACATGATGTAGGGTGATGTAAGCTCAACGACTTGCTCTACTTGCATTGCGTAAGCTTGTTTTTGTTTCTGGGTATGGAAGAGCTCGGGTTGACCGCCACTGTGCTCAGCAGCAGCCGGTGCTCCGAGTCGTCTCCATTTTCGAATTTCTCGCTCGCACACTCGTGTGATTTCTGGTTGGCTGGCATACTGGCGCTTCAGGTGCGTGAGCGTTTCGCATGCCTGTCTAACCGCGTCTGTAACGTGTTGGGTGTCCATCTATCTAACGCTTACAAGATTTGTTCAAAATCTATCGCAGTTTAAGCGTACTTCGCGTAATACATAGAACTAAGTAGAACAGGTGCTGTGAAATGGTCGGTGGCGATGCATTTAACCTGCAAGACCTCGTGAAGTCCATCGAAAGCCTCAGCGAGACGGAAATGGAAGAATTGTTTAAGATCCTGCATCTGAACAAATGCGAATACACAAAGAACAATAATGGTATCTTTATTAATCTCTCCTGGCAAAGCCGCGACATCATTCAAACCATCGAGAAGTACATCCATTTTTGCCAACAATCCCGTAAAGAGGTTTCGAAATACCAGACCATGTGTGACGAATTGAAGCCGACGCTCGTGGCAGGTGGGCATCCTTCGGGTGATACCACTGCAGTGATTCCAACAGAAAATCTTCTTGCGTCCTATACCGTGACATCCGCTAAGGAGCTCGAGCCGGAAGAGACGCCGCTGTCAGAACCAACCAACATGGATACGACGTCTCGTGTTTCTTCTTCTATGAAATTCTACCTTTTGAAGAAGAAATACGCCAAGATGGCCCCAAATGATGCCACGTCCTCCATTGCGGACACACTTCGGCAGGAAAGCTATTTAATGAATTGAGCACCAAAATTTGACAGCAGTCGCCTCCGCTCATTTTTGTATGCACCATGACGGAATTGAAGTGCCTACTGCAATCGGTGCCGTTTCGCACGTTTGCCATGTCGCCATTGGCAAACGAGGCCATGTGCTTTCAACAATGCCCCTCCTATGAGCCCAAGTACAACCCTCTGAAGCAGCAAGTGCCGCCGCCAAACCCTGCCGCCCCCATACCGAAAACACCGACTCCCACTCCGACTCCGACACGTGAGCCTAAGGCTGCGCCACCGACACCAAAAACTATCGTCGCCGCCCGCAATGCTCCCAAGACCTACGAATACGATCACCTCACGGAGCTCCTTATTCGTCATTTGGATGACCTTAGCCCGATGTATTCTCGTGAATGGATGCGCGACGCCACGCAGCAAATTAAGCAGAAACTTGTGGCTTTCCTGGTCGAACCCAATGTCGTCAAAGCCCTCGGGCGCAAAAAGACCTGCGACGCGATTTACTTCCTGGAACTCCGCCCAAAACCCGACGACGCCCGTATGAAAAACCTCGGGTGGATTCTTAGCTTTCTGCTGGATCGCATTGTGTACATTAATGAAAAGAAGCACACATGGAATTCCAAAGCGGGCCCATCCGTCAAATTTGAAATTACACACCACGCCAACGGGCGCTGGAGCGTCAAAAATTGAGCGGCAATATTAAAGATATCTTGTTTTGTAAATAGAGACGAAGGCGGCCGAGCGCGCAATGCAGATTGCCAACAAGACGCTTATTGAAATGCTCAATGGGATGGCCGAAGCATACGTAAACGACACAGCAGCCACGTGGTCCATTGAGCTTTTCCCCAAAGATGAGGATGCAGCTTGGCTGGAATCAGATATGGTGCAGGCGCTGTCTGCACTGCGAAGCTGCGCGGATGTGAACGAGCTGCCATCGGAAGAATTCATCGAGGTCGTCGATGTCGAAGGTGACATGCATGGTTATGTTCTGCGAATTGATGACCGCAAAAACATCGCAAATTACTGCTTTACGGAAGACTTTCACCATGCCCCTCACAAATGGCTCACGCGTCTGCAGCTCGATTCGGTCATGCTGCCGAGCGAGTTTGCCTCGCGGATGCGCGCCGTCCTCGCAAAGCACATCGTGCATCCTGACACGTTCGAGGTGGAGTTGGAGTCTTGGCGTGGCCGCCTGAAGGCGTATGCCATCAAGCAGGCCTACATCTTCGAATTTAAATCGCGCGATGCCTCCTACCGCCTTCAATACGTCCTTGAAGTCACTCGGTCGGTCATGCGCGAGAACCACGTTTTCAAGGACGCCCATACGAGTTCCAAGGTCAAAGAATTCGCATTCAGCGTCCGCATGGATGCCCCTCCGGCAGCGGTGCCCTCCACTCGTGTCGCGCAACCGATCCAGCTATCACAAGACATCTTGGCGCATGCCATCCGACTCGGCCAGATCATCCACAATGAACCTGTCTTCCTATCCGCCGAAGAACGCCTGCAAATTCTGGATGGTTACAACAGTCTTCTCAAGCACGTGCGACTGCCGACGCACAAGCGAGATAAGGATATGAGCGCGGAAGAGCGGAAAGACTTTCTGGAGCCGTTCTTCCTAGCACCCAAACCCATCAATCTCGAGCGCATTCATCTGTTGGAGCCACGCAAGTATCAATCAGTCACGTCCATTCTGTCTGGATATGCCGTCACCGACAAGGCAGACGGTGAACGCATGCTGCTCTATGTAGATGCGAACCTGGATGCCTATCTTCTCAACAATACGCTGGACATCAAGGCGACAGGACTGAAGGCGAGATCTGCCGCCCTCAAACATACGCTGCTCGACGGCGAGTTCATCTCTCGCCATGCCAGCACACACCCCAAGGACATCTTTGCCGTCTTTGATCTGTACTTCCTCACTGGCGAATCGAAAATGGGGCTACCGCTCATGACCAGCGCGCTGAGCGCGTCGGGCGCCGCGAGCCGCTATGGTTTTATGCAGACCGCACTCAAGCCCAGCAACTGGGACGCGAGCCGTAGCGTCGTCGACCTACGCCTGAAGACGCATTATGCAGGTGATGGAGCAGATCTGTTCCAGCACTGCAAGCATCTTCTGAGCTCGCGTGAGCTGCCGTATCAAGTGGATGGCCTGATTTTCACCCCCACAGACCTACCTGTGTTTGGTTACTATCCTTCGAATAAAGATATCAAGATTTCGGCAAGGGCGACGCGGTGGGATCGTGTTCTGAAGTGGAAGCCCGAAAAATACAATACGATAGACTTCCTTGTGCGCGACGCACAAACGACGACGGATATAGACACACGCCAAGATTGTCGGGTTTTCAAACTTTGCACGGGCTATAATGTGATCCAAAACACTCCCCTCGATGTGGAGACCGGCATGCAGATTCTCACGGATCCCAGCCGTCGCAAGGCTTACCAGGAGGATGCGGTCTATCGGGCAGAACCGTTCCGCCCAGTCCAAAATTACGTCGAAGGTGTCGAGAATGCGATCCTGCCCATCACAGCTAAAGGCGACATTCTGGATGCGGAAGGTCATCCAATTGACATTGCCGACGACACGATTGTCGAGTTTGCTTTTGATCGCTCGCGCTCCGACCATGTCAGCAAGTGCTGGGTGCCTCTGCGCGTGCGCGAGGACAAAACGCGCATTTACCGAACGACGCATGCGATTAGCAAGACCGCTAATGATATCAGCGTGGCGAATTCTATCTGGCGCAACATCCATGATCCGGTGACCGAGAAGATGATCACCGGTGACGAGCAAGTGGATGTCCCGGTAGGCTTTGAGCAGCTGGGATCCGAGCAGATTGTCTCGGCGGACAAAATGTATTATGCGCGTGATGTGCCGAGAAATCGAATGCTGTCGTTCCACATGCTCAATTTCCATAACTTGGGCATTAAAGACGAACTCTATCGTATGGCCACGGCAAGCGCATCCGACAGCATTATGGAGCTTGCATGCGGCAAAGCCGGTGATCTGCCGCGCTGGATGCGTTTGAACTACCGAACCGTTATCGGCATTGATATCGTGAAAGAAAACATCCAAGATCCTCGCGACGGATCGTATGCGCGTGTCATCGGCACGATTACAAATGAAGAGCAGCGCAACCGCAAGTTCAATATTCGGTCTGCGCGGCGCCTTCCTACCTTTGCGTTCGCCGTGGCCGATTGCTCGAAGCCACTGGCGACAGGTGAGGCCGCACGCGGAATTGATGACAAATCCGAGGCACTTCTAAAATTCCTTTATTCAGATCCGCATGTGCATCCGAGACCTCTCAAGGGCATCGCGCGCGGTGGCTTTGATATCGTATCGTGTCAATTTGCCATCCACTACTTCTTTGAGACGCCGGAGAAACTTGATGGATTCTTGACGAATGTGAGTGAGAATCTGAAATCGGGTGGTAGATTCATCTTTACTTTCATGGATGGCAACGCTGTCGATCGTATGCTACAGGCTGCACCCAACGGAGTCACAGAGGGCAAGAAAGATGGCAAGACGGTGTGGGCGATCATCAAGAGTTACGACCAATTTGATGGACGCCTGAACATGTTCGGCAAGACCGTAAACGTGTATCTGGAGAACACGAATCAGCTCATTACAGAGTACCTTGTGAACTTTGACTTTTTGATTTCGCAAGCAGAATCAAAGGGGCTCCAGCTTCACAGCAGCGAGATGTTTGGCGATACCTTCCGCCGTCTGGGTGAAACTCTTGAAACGCGTGCAAAGGCCGGTGGTAAGCGCCCGATGCCGTTTAATGAGCAATCGCTTCTGGAGTCCATTAAGCAGCTCCGATCCGACCCCGTGCAGACGCAATTCAGTTTCGTGAATCGGTGGGCGATCTTTACGAAAGTGTAATCCATAACGATCTATTTTCCGAAAAATTGACAGTGTCCTAATTTAAAGATTTGTGCCATAAAACGTACACGCTGCTCCAGTGTCTTCAACGTCCCCAACTCTCTTTCACGTCATGTCTACGCCCGTCTCCCCGATCCCCGATTCCCTGAACACGATGTTCCCCGAGCTGTCCAAGCTGCTGGCGGAGGTGCACGAGTCCTCCAAGGACGGCATGCCGCGCGATGTGGCGCTGCAGCTGATCCTCAAGAGCCGCCACTACTGGCCGGCGCTGCAGTGGAAGAAATTCTTCGATCACAGCGGTCTGGTGCTGCTGCACAACACGTACAAGCGCACGGATGTTGAGGCTTTCCAGGAGCTGTATGACGAGTGCCGCAGCGTGGTGCTCGACCTGAATGCGCCGCTGGGTGAGAGCATTGTGGTCAGTCTCGCCTCCGGCATTCCGGAGCGTGCGAGCGACATCCTATACGCGAACGTCGCCAAGCCCGACGATGTTTGCGAGGAGAGCTTCGAGGGTACGGTCGTGAGCGTCTACCAGCACAATGACGTGTGGCATTTCGGCACGTCCGCCTGCCCGACGGTGGACAGCTCTCGCTATCACCATCCCACGAAGACGCACGGCGACATGTTTGACGAGTCGCTGGCTGCCCTGTTTCCGAGCATCACGGCGGATCAGTACGCTTCCAAGAAGGAGTTCCGCGCCGCGCTGCGCAACGAGTTCGTCAAGCACCTGAACGCCGACAAGACCTACGCGTTCCTCATGGTGCATCACGAGAACGGTCACATCGTGAAGTACCCTCAGCTGGGCGACAAGTACGCCAAGCTGTTCCACATTTCGTCGCGCCAGCGTTCGAACCTGACGGTGGACGGCGACGACATTCACACGACGTGCCCGCTTGAGTCGCTGGGCGTGCTGTATCCGCAGCGCTTTGAGACCCCCGAGCGCGCACTGGAGTGGCTGCGGACGACGCCGAATGTGTTCGGCTTCATCGCGCGCCGCGCGAACGGTATGCTGTACAAGGTCTCGCTCGCCTCGGTGATCATGTGCGAGGAGCAGAACCTTGGCAACCCCAACCCCTGGATCAACATGCTGTGGGTTTATATGCAGAACAAGCCGCATTTCAAGGTCAGCGATTACATCGCGCAGTACTGTGCGGATCTGCCGACCCCCAAGGACTCGATGGGCAACACGATGGCGCCCGTCTACATCATCCACACGGTGATCTGCACGATGCGCGACATCATCTACGAGTGCTATACGCGGACGACGAAGTATTTCACCACGTACGAGCGCTATCGCATGGACAAGGAGATGGACGCGCAGCTGTCGCCGATCATGCGCTTCCACCTCGCTCAGCTGCGTCACATTCAGACCACGACGCACAAGCACGCGTACCTTACGCCGTACGCGATCTACCACTACCTCTGCCACCACCAGACCATGAAGAACATGCGCATGCTTATCCACTACTTCGCTTCGCAGAACATGTTCCAGATGAACTACCGCACAGCCGAGGCCTTCCACTTCCTCGACGCGGCACTTTCCGAGTAACCGAGAAATTCGGGTAACCACAAAAACAAAAACAACAACAGACAAACCAAAACGCCCAAAAAACACTAAAAAGACGAAGGAGCCGGTGCTCTTTTGTCACCTCCTTTACTTTTTATCGCTTGGCGGTGCTGCATCCACAATGGGTTTTACGTAATGATTGAACATGGCTTGGCCGACCTGTGCAGATGCTTGCTCGACTGTGAGGGATTGCGATTGAATTCTGCTGCGCATTGCGAGCATGTAGCGAAGTCGCGGCATATCGAAATTTGGACGACACGCCATTTCGAAAAGCGCATTGTAGCGCTCGGCAAATTCCGGAAACTTGCGCTGGTAATATTTCTTCTTTTCTTTGGGGGATCGCGATGTGTCTTGCGCCATCTCTTCAACGACATGCAGGATCTCGTCATTCTCTAGTTCATTTGCATCCACGTCATCATGAGCACGCTTCTTGGGAACTTCGCTCATACTGGTACTCTCCCTTAGGAGAATATATTCTTTAAGCAATATAGTACGTAATGACGCTCCATTATAGTTACATTGATCCTGAAGAGCCGAGTACCATCCCGCCGCGCCAGGTGAATGGTGGCCTGTACACGGGTGCGCCTTTTGTAGCGGGAGCCACTTGGGGAAATGTTCCAGTTATACCAAATGCCGACGTGCTGGTCACGCAGAACCTCAACAGCGCGAACCCACCTCCGAACGCGCAGTATTTTGTGCCGGGATATACACGCCCTGGCAACAACTCCCAGGCCGCGGCCACCATGAATTGCCGTCCTTGAAGCTCGTGTCCCGAGCTTAGAGACGTGAAACGGTGCCTATGTATGCCAGACCCAACGATTTTTGAAGACTTTCGCAAAATTGTACTCGAAGGCGACCAGGAGCTCGTGAAAGCAATTTGGACAAGATTTCCAAATCATGTTTGGACATGTGCCTCGGGTCATCTGTTTGAGGAGCTAAGTTACAAACGCATGTATGATATGCTCGAACTTTTCATCGAGAACCGAAAGCTGTGCGGTGGGGGCGTTGCGTTTGCCGAACAATACCGCGAAGATCCGGAAAAATGGAAGTCGATATACTCTCATTGACAAAAATAAACTCCAATTTTTGTTTTTACGCTTGCACTGTTGCCGCTGCCGTTGCCGCAGCCGATGGAATGGGCATGACTTTCTTGAGCTGTTCCTCGTTTTCCATGATGACCTTGCAGATGAAGGCGTACGCCCGCTCAATCTGCTCGAACGACGTCGCACCAGTAATGAGTACTTTGCCACTTTCAAAGATACTGATGGTGACCTTCTTGCAAAATCCAATCCGGGTGCCGTCGCCCTTCCCATCACAGTGCTCGTCGCACGTGCACTTGCCGTCATGTTGGTGGTAGTGCTCATTCCAGAAATATTGCAGCTTGACGCCGGGATACGTGCCGGGTTGGAAGCTACAGATGGTGTTGTAGACATGAGATATCAGAAGGCGGTGCAGATCTTTGCGGCGGATTCGGAAGGGAACAGAGAAATCGCTGTTGATCATCCGAATCTTGAAATTGCAGGGTCGGATGACGCTGACATCCTTAATCAGCGCCGTATTGAGAATTGGCTTCCCTGCATTTGTAATTCGCAGCACTTCCTCGCTCATGCGCTTCACAATGAATTCGCCGTCGGCTGGCTTCCGAATGCCCGTGATGTGAATGTTGCCATTGCGAAACAGCTTGACATTTGGCATGTAGGTGCTTGAGAACCTGTAAATGACCGTCACCTGATTGTCAAAGATCTTTCGGTTTTCTGTCGCGCGTTTGGTACGCTTCAAATTGTCGCCGCGGCTCCGATTGGGACCATTTTCTACAAAGATGAAACCTGTCTCATCCGAAGCCGGATCCACGAGCTCGACATGTTCAAAGAAAACATCTAGGTAAATGAACTCATCCTTCTTTTTGGCATCGCCGGATTTCGCCACACAAGGCGTGTCCGTCGATGTTGTCACGGTGATCACGGGCGCCGATACCTGAGCAGTAGCCGACATCGACGCTGCCGCAGCTGCCCGCCTGCCGCGCGGACGCGCACAAGCGACAGGCGTGTCCCGTTTGATGCTACTTATGATGTCACCATTGCATGTGATCGTACTCACGCGATACGCCGTAGGCGCATGCACGCTCGTAGACGAGACCTCCATTGTGGCGGCACTGAATGGATTGGACGCAGGATCAGAAGACAGTGGTGCAGTTGACATGTACAGATGACTTAAATCAAATTTTCTTTAAGCCCTTTCTTCCAGTTGTTGATACGACAGGTTCATTTTAACATCGAGCGTTCTGTTCTGATCCATGATGGATTTCTTGCGCATCAATTTAGATTTCTCCACGTGCGTTGCTTGATTTGGGCTAGTGGACAGGAGGGTTCCTTCACTGCCCTCCACACCCTGTGGTTTCGCCTTGAACAGGAAAGATGTGTTGATAGACTCGACCTGTGATTGCACATTGATAAGAGGAGGAATGTTTAGAACGACTGTGCGATTTGTGCCTTTGTGCGCTTGCCGGAATTCATCCACAGTCATTGGACCACCAAACATTTTCAGTAGATACCGATTTGGTGCGGGTCGCACGGGTGTGCCGTACCCAGTTTGTCGCGCATACAATTGAATCCATGTGTGAATTTCCCACATGCGATCGCATCCCATATGCGTAGCGAAATTGTACGCAGCACAGCATTCCAGCGAGCAGAAATGCCCGTACATGGAAAACGAATTGTGGACAGCATCATACGCTACCGGCATACCAAAACGACTCGCGCCAATGTCATGGCAGCACCAGAAGCAGTGGATGCGAGAATCCTGAAATTCCTCTTGGGCGTCTGTATGCTGTATTGGACTGAAGGAATCGTTCGACGCTTTCACAGTGCGACGCGTTGCGCCATTACTTTTAGACGGGACGTGGCAGTCCATGGCATGTCCTTGTTCCGCACCAAGTTGCACATGCTGGCTTTCAAAGTAATCGCATGTCTGATAGGGTGCTGGGTCGCGAGACGCCATGTCGTTCATCATGTTTTTGCATCCATCTTGACGAATGATGTCGTCGATGGCACTTGATGAGATACCGAGCTGAACCACGACGTGATCGTGTGTGCGTTCCATGCCCGCCGTAGGGGGCTCTGATGGTGGCAGATCATTGACTTCCGCGTTAACGTCAGATTCTGTCGCTGGAGCTGGCGCTGGAGCTGGCACAGATTTCTTGCGACTTGTTCGAGGTGGCATTGTAAAAAGAACGGCGTATTTCCTTAACCCGGGAACCCGCTTTACGCCGTGGAAGATGTCAGCGTTTTCTGCAGGGAGCGCAGCATATCCGTGAGGTTATTTGCGATAGCGGTCGTGGGTTCCTTCGCCGGCGGCGTTAGCAGTTGGATGCCCGACGACATGCATTTTATTCGGATCTCTTTGAGCTCTTCGGTCATGCGGTTATATGACTGGATGTACATATAAACGACGTATGCAACGATCGCCACCAAAATAAGAACGGCTAGGTTCATATGCAGCGCTTCTAGCATAATAAGGCGATTAATTTCCCGACATCCGGCCCGAAGTCCGGACGGCCACGGCGGCCGTCATTGCCGGGATGATACCGGGATATTTGTCACATTCTTGTGGCAAAAACAGAGAATAAATATAATATTCGTAAGTCTTAGTAAACGAAATGGACAGTAGGAAGAAGAAAACGCAGGTTGCACCAGTCCTACCCGTTTCTTCCGACGAACACAACACAAACACTTCATCTCGGCCATCTCGTATATTTCGCCGTGTGCCTCGGGCTTCACCGCCTGTACCGGCACCGCCTGTACCGGGACCGCCTGTACCGGGTTCACGTATGTCTGTCGCGTCGAGCACTGCTTCTAGAATCCCTACAGTTCGCCGTGTGCCTCGGGCTTCACCGCCTGTACCGGGACCGCCTGTACCGGGACCGCCTGTACCGGCACCGCCTGTACCGGGACCGCCTGTACCGGCACCGCCTGTACCGGGTTCACGTATGTCTGTCGCGTCGAGCACTGCTTCTAGAATCCCTACAGTTAGCCGTGTGCCTCAAGCTTTACACCCCACACAGGAAACTGTATGTGACAGCAATGCAACATTTCAAGATCTACCACCAGATGCCATCCTAGAAATTGCGAAACGCATGCCACGCAGCGATCAAGCGAATCTAGGAAAGACATGTAGGACAGCTCGTGCCGTGATTAATACCAAACTTGATGCTGAGAAACCATATGTATTGAATATCAAATCACATCCTCGTTATGGAGTAGATACCTTTTCCATGCAATTTTTGAGGAATGGGAGACTCTCCATTCTTCAACCCTATGTCATCAAAGACCCAACTAACATAGCTAGGGCAACCCATTTCAATATTGCCAAAAATAAGACAGAAGGTACCTTGTCATTGGAAGGGGGCGTAGTGGCTGTTAGCCAAAACAAGTTGTTCTTAGTAACAACCGTGTGGAAAAGCAAAGACCCGCCTGAAAATACTAAGACCTTCAAGGTCTACGACATTGAAAATTTAAAACTCGTTAAGGAATTCACACTTCCCTACTTTGTGAATGGATGGAGGCAACTCTATGTTTCTGACAATGGAACGATTGCCTTCATAAGGTTTATTCCGAATGCTGGCGTAGAAGTGAATGGATACACTCAAATTTATGATCGGTACCACTTAGGTCAGTATAAGTGCATGATTGTGCACCCGTATCAGCAGAAAATGGTCGAAATAGAAATGGAAGCGTCGAAGAATTTTACTGAAGATTCTATTGCATTCACTCCGGATGGAAAATATATGGTTGCTACCATCGGAGACCTTTTTGACTATGGTTTTTACGATACAGTTAATCAAGTAACTTGCGTATGGGACACAACCAGTGGCGCCCGTGTTTCGACTCTGAACGATCCATGCCCCCATTGTATCTTGTCACCAGACGGTGTTTCATTATACTCTTATGGCAATATTTATAATATACTAACCGGCCAAGTCATTCACACGATTGGCCAACTCAGCCAAGGCATATTATTGTTGGCGAATGGCGACAAGTGTAAGTTGTTTTACCCAGAAATATCTGCCTATTTCTCGCCAGATGGCCGTCACCTTTACATAGTAATAGAAATTATCGGAAAGGGACCCCATATATGTATGTACGATCTCATGAAAAGTAGATATACGATGCATAAGGCATTCCAGGCGGATTTGCTAAATTATCCGTTTTCCTTGGATGGAAAATATTTTTTCGCGGCAACCACCTCAAGAACATCAAGCAAAATCAGAGGTGCGTGGATTTCACTAGATGGATCCCCTACCATTGAAGTAGTAGGTGAGCATGATCTCTTGGGAAGTGCGATGAATGACGAGTATATCGTTACTGTTGAAAGGACAAAACCCCAGGTATATAAAGCGTGGCCGTTGAAAAAAGAACGACCTGCCATACCACCGATCTCCGGATCACCAAGACCTCAAGCAGAAACACGAGGTGGTAAAACACGCCAAACTGCTTCGGCTGTTGGCAACAGGAAGAAGAAAGCTCTATGAAGTGCATGCCGATGGCTACGAGATAACTCTACAACACCTTCTTTGTTTAGAAGCCAACCACCCGACTCTAGTTGGCGAACACCATGGCACCGGATCCACTCATGACACGGAAGATGTTGTAGTACAGCGAATACACCACAATCTCGTGTTCGTAGTTCGAGTCCTGGCGAGGGTGCAGCGTAACAAATAGGTTGATGTCATTGATCATGGACGCATTAAAAACGCCACTGGGCTGGATTTTCTCAGGTGCGATCGAGAAGCTGTACACATAAACGCCGTCACGAGGAGAATTGGTGTGATGTTGGTAGGGCACGAGGAGGTTGAAGTAGTCGGCATCTTTCTCTTCAATGCGATCCATGCCATTCCAAATGATCTTGGCAGTCCTGAGAATGGGCTTGGCTTCCAATTCCTGGACCGTATCCATATAATTCGTGTATTCGTTGTACTTCGAGATGGCGTCGGATCGGCGCGTGATCCAAAGGAGTTCTTTCACCGGGTTTTGCAACGTGAGCTCGATGCTAGTCGTGCCCACCAAGCCCGTCCTTTCGATACGGAATACGCGCTCCACGAGATAATCGGTGCTATTGCGCGCCAGTGCCGTGCGCTCCTCGGTGTCGAGATAGATGTAGTTGCACTCCAGGTATGCGTTCAGATCAATGCTGCGGCTTTCAGATGTGGCTAATGTTGGGTCAGCGACACCATTGTGTGACAGAAAATTCGCAATATTGTAATTGGTGCCGTGTGTCTGATTGTAATAAGTCGGGCTCACATATTTCTTGATGCTTGCATCGTAGATTTGATAGAGCTCCTCGGCGCCACGGAATTCGATGGTAATGTCCACAGTCTGATATTGCAGTGCAATCAGCGGGAGCGCTAACCCGCTGTGCTTGGTGAAGAAGAAATTGAGCGGCACGTAGAACTTGCGTCCTTTGATGGATGGCCGCCCTGGCGCACTGGTCGGGTAAGCGTTGAACCCAATTCGGTTGTTCGAGAGCACGAGTTTCTTGTTCTGCGCCGTTGGTGACGAGAAAGCATCCACATGTCCTGTCATCCGATCATACAATCCGCGCTTGGCGGGCGGTAGGCTGAGTTCCGTCCAGATATCCATGAATTCACCCCATTGCTGGTCAATGAGTTGTGTGTCAACACGCACGGAGTATGAATAGATCATGTGGTGCGCCAGGTTCTCGATCCACTGGAATCGCAGGTTCGAATCCGAATAGATGTCTGGCAGCTCGAAACATAGGTACACTTCTTTCAATAAGTCCGCCACGCGCCCGATGCGGCACGTGAACGTGGCGTGGTTCCGCCCTTCAATTACGGGCTTCGTAAGGAACGTTTGCCGTACGGACTCCATGGAGAAATTCGTAAATCGCCGAAAGACCATTTTGAAATAACTGATCTCTGGGTTGGCCGTAATGTACTCCATCTGCGCTCCATTGGACTTCGTAGAGTCCGGTTTGACTAATTGCATCAGTCCTCCGGCCATGACGACAAAAACGAATGATGGATTCCTCTAATGATGGTAGAGGAAATGTTAACTTTAAGCTTTGGCACTTTTAGAACGCCGTCAATTGACGCGTACCGTCGCTGACCGACAGATCATTGCCCTCGTTCAGCGCATCGCGCGCGGCGGGCGTGTCAATGATGCTCGGCGCAATCTTCTTGGTGTACTTGGCATCAAACAGCGTCGATACCTCTTGGGGCGTCAGGCTGTAGTTGTAGTAGGCAAGATCTGCCATCATGAGACTGCGGTCGGCCATGCTCGTGTAGTTGGGGACGCTGGCGCCGCCCATCTGCACCACCGGCGCCACAAACAGGTTACCGCTGTTCTGGCGCAGCGCCGTCTCGCTGCCACCAACTTGGGCGAGGCGACCGTCGACCATGCGATCCAGCTCTTTCACGCCATTGATATAGATCTTGACGTTGACTTTGTTGCGCATGGGAATGGGCTCTGCGGGCGACATGTCCTTGACGATCACAGTCACCATGAACCATTTGTTGTCAAAATTGTAGCCGCGCAGACCGCGAACAGACAGCTTGTGCGAATTCATCGCATTCCAATCCACCTTTTTCTCACCGCAGGTATTGCGCGACATCTCGCGGACGCCGTCGGGGCCTTGGATCGTGTTGAGTTCGACCGTGAGGATGTCCGCACCGCGTTCGAGCTTGATCAGCGGGCACTTCACGAGAATGTCGCGTTTGGCGATCCCGCATTGGTTCTTGTAACTTGCAAGCTTATTCGAGCCGCGCGTGAAGAGGACAATGTCTCCTGAGCTGAGGCCAGCATCCGTGTTCACCAATTGCTGCGACAGACCCGGCTCCGATGCCACGGCATTGTTCTTCAATAGCCAAAAGTTATACGTGAATTCCGCACCGGCCAATTGGTTGATGGAAGGGCCGAGGTTGCGATATGCCAGGCTCTCGATGTCGCTCGTATTGTAGATTTCGTTGTTGGCACTCTTTAGGTCTTTGATGCCGACAAAAATGTCCGTCTTTTTCTTGAGCGAGCTGCCGGTGCGGAGTGCATCGACGTACTCCTTATTGTAGATGTAAAATGCGACGACCATCATGACAACGAGAACCAATACCGCGGCGACAACTTGCAAATAGTCTGTCAGCATGGTGAGTGCTGGAGTCTCTCTAATTATCTACATAAGAAAGAAAAAGTGATAACAAGTCAGAGACGAGCCCAGCGGCCAAAGGCCAATCTTATGATGCGGTTCAATATTCATGCACCCAAGCGCTCTGTGAGCGACCGAAAAGACGTGTATATCATTCGTGGGAAGCAAGATACGTATTTTGCAGTTCATCGCACGTTGATGCGCCCTGATAATGATATTGTTTGCACCAAGACGTGCATACTCTCTTTCACAACACCCTACCATGCCTCCGTCTTCACAAGTTATTTACAGAATGCTCAGGATCGTAAGATAAGCGTTGTTCACAGAGACATTTCGAACGATGAAATCGTACTAGAGATGCCTCTTGAAAAAAAAGTGAATTTTACAGTGTCGTCTTGTCCGCGAACGTACCTGGAATACTTGTGTCTTTTGCACCATTTCGACCTGTACCTTGTGCACAACGTGCGCAAGCAGCCCAGCAACGCACTGGATGTCGATTGCATCGGCTACCAGACCAAGGATTATCCGGACACCTGGATGCTCAAGAGCATGCTCGAGAGCCTGATGGTGAGCAATGAGCGCTAGGTGATTCTAACCCACGCGGTAAATGGGTGAGCGCATACCGTACGCGGGCAGGCCGAGCTTGCTGGCCATGTTGTCGATCGGTCCCTGCATGTACTTATCATAAATGTCCGAAGCATTCATGTCATAGTTGACAAACTCAATCTTGCTGACCAGGCCAGAGAAGCCGGGGCCAATGTCGGTTTCCATCATCGAGCCACCTACCCAGATGTTGCCGGTCTTGTCCAAGTTGAGGTTCTGGAACTTGCGCACGACGGACTCCATGACGGGCGCGTTCGTGCCTTCGATTTGGAATTCGATCTTCTTTGTTTGTTTTCCGCTCATCTCGTGCTTCACGAGCTCGCCGTCTAGGAACACCGAGATCGTTCCGGAGTTGACTTCCTCGTTGACCACAATCGCCACATGCACCCAGCGTTGGAGGGGAACATAGTCGATGGTCACACCATGCGTGGCAAGATCAAACAGGACGCGATCCTCGTCCTTGGACACGGTCTTCTTGGTGGAGCCTGCCGTGTAGCTGTCGACGTAGGGCGAAGCCATGGTAATCGTGGATGGAGAGGCAGCAGAGTCGAAGCGTACATGGATCTTGTTCTCGAATTTATCCAAGAAGATGAGGGGCGACGCCTTGTCGACGCCGCGATCGCCGCGGTGGAGGATGTGGCGATACACGCCCTTGTACTTCTCAACGTCGTGCAGGTATATCCAGAACATGATCGTCGTGCGCTTGCCGTTGCCGATGGCCGGAATCTCGCGGCCATCTAGACTGCGATATTCGGTACCCAGAATAGGCACCTTACTTTCCGGTAGAAGGTAAGACTTGCGATTGACTTTGTTGGTGTTGATGTATCTGTAAAGCAGATATGCGGCCACAAACGCCACCAGCGTCAGCAGAATGCTCCAAACAATAACCGATTTGGCTTTCGGGTTTTCCTGCAGCTGCTGTACAGCGGATTGCACGGATTTCACCGGCGACGAGTTGGCCAACGCGGTCGCAGCGGCTGCCGCTCCGGTCGCAGCTCCAGTAGTTGCGGCCACCGATGCCGGGGCAGCGGTGGCTTCGGGTGCATTTTGGGCGTCCATAAGAAGTCTCTAATTATGAGATCATACAAAAAAACTACGGCAGATGCATATGCTATAGCTTTGGAAAGAGGGCTTGCAACATATGGCAAGATAGGTTGGTCGGTACCCCGTTCTCCATGCTGGTCTGATACCACGCTCGGTCGTTCTTTTTCTGTAGGGACATTTGGCTAAGGATTTTTGTGAATGTTCCGAGGTGTTCTTCTTGATCTAGTTGCTTTCCTGCCGTGCGGGGCAGCCTGGAGAGTTCGCGGTGCAATGCGTATGCAAGATTCGCGAGTGGCCACTCGAGACTACCTGCGCCCGTGCTTGAGCCAGCGCCCGCGCTTGCGGCCATGCATACGTCCCATGTGATGAGATGTTCCAGGCACTTGACATAGACCGCCGTCTTTTCGCTTTTGGTGCCTTTGCGGAATTTTGCGAGCTCTGTTGGCAAGTTCTCGTGGAATCGCATCGGATGAATCCATGCGTCCTGTAAGAAGACCTCCAAGATCACCGAGGGTGACTCTGAGCGGAACATGTCGATGACATCGGCATCCTTGTGAAGAACATAACTATCCAATGCTGGCGCCGGTTCTGGTGCTGGCAGAGGTTCTGGTGTCGGCTCCGGCTGGGCAGCATTCTTCTTACGCGATGCCGACCCCCTTGTTTTTGGTTTGGACTTTGCGTTCGGCTCCGAGACCACCTCTGCCACTACATTTGCCGCCGCAGCCGCTTGTGAAAAGCGCTTTTGTTGCTCGAGCAGTTGTGCTGCATACACATAATTTCCCTGTGCTTGCGTGCAGGCATGATGGATATCCGCGTCTGAAAGAACTCCCTGATACGCTGGATGATCCGAGAAATGCACAAAGAGCGTCGGCGTATCAATGATACCGAGCGCGACACGATTCTTAGAGCGCCGTAAATCAGCGAGCTTCTTCTCGGCAGCACTGTCGCAAATGAGGATGATGGGAATATCCGCAAGACTATTGGACTTGCAGATCAAGTTCGCGAGAGTAGCAGCGATGTTTCGATCGTTGGCAATCAGTGTCTCAAACTCATCGATCACGAGGCATTTTTCTACCGGCGCACCCTCCGAACAAAACAACTGTTCGAGGTTTTGGTTGTTACAAGCCTTCCACACAATGTCTGCCAATTCTCGCGAGTGATGACAGTTCGTTGGATGTACGCTGATCATCCACCGGTTGCATGCCTTTACAATCTGGCGAATACGTGTGGTTTTCCCGATCCCATGTGGGCCTGTCACGATCATCAGCGACTGCAGAGATAGCCCTTTCGGAGAAGCTCTGAAATTCTCCAGCCACGTTTGTACGTTTCGAAACCGCACAGGATTGCCTATGATGCTCACATCTTCCGCCATAAGCCGCCATACACGTGTCCATTACATGCATGACTCGTTTAAGTTGACTTCGAAGATCTCAAAAAGTCATCAAGACTATAACGATGTAATAGCAAAGGATGCCCATGAACGGGAAGAGGAACTGGGGGCTGAAGATGCTGGTGTCCCATGTCGTTTGCGCGCTCCACCGTTTGATGCGCATGTTGTCTGCGAACAGTGCGGCAGGCTTTGTGATGAGCAAAATAGTAACTATAAGAAGGTACAGCAGAATTGCTAACAGCCAACGACGAACGCTCATTCGCGCGGTCTTCTGGGCGCTAACACTACATGCATCTGAGAAAATATTTGCTTTTTTCAGGGATGAAGCGTGACCGCGCTCGCGCTTTTACAGTTATTGCCGCGGTAGCTCTGACCAGCTATATCTTATGGAAGGGCGTACAGATGCGCGAAGCCTTCCAATCGGAATCTGCGGACGTCCTGACAACCAACAAACTCAACGTGAGCGCACTCTCCAAGGACGCTGACGGTGGACAGGTGAGGTGGATGCATGTCGATAAACGAATGGACGTGTTTATGTGGAACGAGTATTTGTACTCGGCCTCCATGCGCCAAGCGCTTCAAGCCAAACGTGTGCTTGTAAACGACGTCGACTTTCTAAAATTGAAGCCGGCAACGGCCGACCCCGCCTCCCCCTCCACCGCCACCTCCACTCCTTCGCCGGTTGTTAGCGGGTATTTCCTGGCTCTGGTACCGCCGTCAAAGGTGTCGGCAATCAGATGCCCGTTCGACCTTGCGAATAAGCGAGTGGCATACTTTGATCGCTGTGACTATCAGCTCATTCAATCCATTATCTATGGCTACCGCATCTCTCCAGACGCACTGACGCTTACGGAAATACCTTATCAGGGCGTTCCACAGCTGGATACGTATGCGAACGATACCGACATTTTCATTACCTACGTGGTGCCCAAGAGCGCGTATCACGCCGCCGTCGGAACTCTGGAAATGGTCGCGCTGTCCTGGGAAAACGTCGATCTTGATCGTCTTGGACTCTTCTATCCGAACCTGCGGAAGCAATCCGTCCGTTTCTCAGACATTTCCGAGACCGCGCACCGGTTGCGCTCGTCCAGCGCGAATATTACGCTCATTGAGGCAGACCACTATATTGTTCCCTTTGAACTTCCAAACCGCCCGACCGAAGGCTTCATTTCAAGACTCGAGATTTCCCCAGAAGCTATCGACAGTCGATTCGCATGCTATGGAAACCTACAAATTGAATCCCGTGCGCTTTGCAATTCCAAATACGATGCTTTTGGGGAGCTCAAGCCCACTCAAACGGTGTGGGATAAGCGCTGCATGCGCGACGACGAATGTCCGTTTTACACTGAAGTAGATACCGACGGCTCATCGACGCCCTCGTCTCGTCGAGGCGGATGTCGCCAAGGCTTCTGCGAGCT
>Ga0255175_1000389_pt1 | contig 22139 bp, 23 predicted proteins | sample Atl_Atl_RepC_8d_FD_183628 | JGI IMG/M metagenome (GOLD analysis project Ga0255175, IMG submission 183628) | Freshwater microbial communities from Altamaha River, Georgia, United States - Atl_Atl_RepC_8d | ecosystem: Environmental > Aquatic > Freshwater > River | place: USA: Georgia | collected...
ATATTACTATCATTTATATTACTATCATTTATATTACTATCATTTATATTACTATCATTTATACTATCATTTATATCGCTATCCTTTGTATTTATTTCGATTGGTTTCTCTATTGGATTATCGCTACCCTTTGTATTTATTTCGATTGGTTTCTCTATTGGATTATCGCTATCCTTTGTATTTATTTCGATTGGTTTCTCTATTGTATTATCGCTATCCTTTGTATTTATTTCGATTGGTTTCTTGCTTCTGAAAAATCTAAGTAATAGTTCCATTCTATTGAAATGAGGACAGAAAAAAACAATCGAAACATACCTTTTGTTTAAGTGTTGTCTTTATGATAATAAGTGAGGGTTAAAAGAAGGAAAAGCGTGAAATGCTATTTAAAGGTTTAGTAAAGAAAAAAGTGAGATAAGTCCGTTAATGAATGCCGATATTTCTGCTTTACCCAATAAATGTTTTTTTGGGTAATTCTAATTTATCGGGATGATATTTTTTCACACATAATTAACATGCAAAAAGATCATTACAAATTCTCGAAAGATGATATACCACATATACGAAGATATTTGAACTCAGGAATCATTCCACCAGATAAAAGAAGAGATAGATATATATCGAAACACAATGGACTTGTATTACATAATAACCAATTAACTTTTAATAATAAAAAAATTGTATTACAAGAAGATGTATCCCCTTTTATTTTATCATATTATAAAAACACAAATACAGGACTTGTTAATCCACAAACATTATACACAAAAATGAGAAGGGATTATATTGGATTTACTAGAAATCAGGTTATACAAGAAATAGGTAAATTAAAAGAATATCAAGTACATAAACCTATTAAAACATTATCAGTTAAAAAATCAATATTAGTTTCAGGTCCATTAGTACAATGGCAAATAGATATTACATCTTTAGAGCCATATAATGGTTATCAATATATAATTGTTGTTATTGATGTATTTTCAAAATATATATATACTAAAGCAACTAAAACAAAAGATGCAAGAAAAGTAGTTGAATTTCTTAGATCTATTTTTATACATGAAAAACCAATTTCTTTACAATCTGATAGAGGTGGTGAATTTGTGAATGAATTAATGGAAAATTTATTAGAAGAATTTGAAGTTAAACAAATATTATCAAAAGCTTATACACCACAAACACAAGGTTTAGTAGAAAGAACTAATAGAACATTAAAAGGAATGTTACATAAGGCTATGACTATTCATAATACTAAAAATTGGCCATCTTTATTAGCATCAATTACTAAAAACTATAATGATACAACAAAAAGAGCAATTGATTCTACACCTAATGAAGTAAAGGTCGGAGATCCGGCTATAATAAAATCTATTGCAAAAGATATGAAATTAACTGCTAAAAAACAACAAAAAAAGAATAAAAGAACATTTGAACCTTTATTTAAAGGTGATGTTGTTAGAATAGAACTTAAAAGAAATGCACCTAATAGTGTATTTACTAAATATTACACACAAAACTGGAGTAATGAGTTATATGTAGTTGAAAGAGTAAAAAGAGCTACAAAAGTATCTGAACCTTTTTATATGGTTAATGGTGTATATCATGGAAGGAATAAACTTCAAAAAGTACCAATATTAAATAGAAAAGTAGAAATATATTGGAAAGGGGAAGATAGATGGTTTAGAGGTATAGTAAAAGAGAAAAAAGATTTTCATTATAGAATAGAATATGAAGATGGAGATGTACAATGGCATAAATGGAATCCCAATAAATGGAGATTTATATAAGATTATTGATTTTTATTTTAATTTGTTTTTTTATTTTTTCAAACATATTAAAAGGACATGTCTGATTTACCTGTTATAAAATCAAAAAGAACAAGAAGGTCACCTTATGCTGAAATTGATATAAATACTCAAAAACAATGTAAAAGATGCTTAGTATGGAAACCTTTTATAGATTTTGAACAAAGAGGTAAAACATTTATATATTGTAATAAATGTAGAGAGTATAAAAGGGCTAGATATCAAGCAAAAAAGTTACCAACTAATACAAATACACCTCAAGAAATCACTGTTTAATATATGAAATTAACTTTTTTACATATATTGATATTTTTGAATTTTTGATTTCAATTTTTTTATTCCACATATTAATGGAACACATTATTAGACCAGATATATTGGATCCACCTATAACACTATTAAATAATCATTGGAAGTATGAATATTCACCATATATCCCTGTTCATAAAAGATCTGAAAGATATGATATTATAGTATCAGATGTGTTTGGAGAAAAAGATCAAAAATATTTTGTATTACAAAATCCTAATTATAATAAAGAGTGGAATCTGATTGATGCCTATAAAAAATTAATCTATTATATTAAATATGGATTAAATTGTGGAAATAATTTTACTATTAATGAAAATCCAACTACTTGTAGTAAACTTTATTTAGATCTTGATTTTAACAAAGGTGATTTTGATGAATTGAAAAAAAAAGAATGGATAGATGAAATACTTAGTTTTGTTAAAAAATATACTAATGCCAAACATATATTACATTTTAATAAGTATAATGGAAACTATCATATTGTGTGGGATACATATGATACAATCCAAAATATTAAAGGAATGCATATATTATTACAAGATCATTTTATTAAAACATACAACAATGTAAAAAAAATTATAGATAAATCTGATGGTATTAGATCAATATTAACATTAAAACAAAAGAAATATGAAAATGGATATTCTTTTCAAGAAGGTGATTTTTATATACCTGAAAATGAAAATCTAACAATGAATCTCAATTATGATGAATTAGCTGAATATATTACAAAATACTCTATTTATAATCTTAAAGGTATTCCAAAGATGGAATATCATATAGATATTTGGGCTGCATCTAAAAGAGGTACTCTTCAAAAACTTAGTTCAAATGATTTAGAAAAAATTTATGAATATGAACATGAAAAAAATAATATAACCTCTGAAGATTTCAATGAATATATAAAAAAGAGGGGTTATATAAAAGATGAACTTATTCAATTAATTCCTGATGATTTTGGTATGTGTGTACCAGAAGAATCTTATCTAGGGAAAGAAATTAAGGTTTATGGAACTACTATTAGAATTACTATTGAAATGTATAAAGGTTTACTAAATATTCTACCAAATGACTTTTTATCTACTAGACAAAGTTGGTTTTGGTTAGCATATTTAACTAAAGCACTAGAAGATGAAGATGGAAAAATATTTGCATTATTTCAGAAAAAAAGTGAACTAGTACCTAATTATGAAGAAAGATGGACTAAAAATAATAAGACCCTTTTTAATACATTACAGAAAATAAATCCCAATTTTTATAGTCTTATTGAAACATGCAGAAAATTAAAGATGAAGGATACATTAAAACTACTTCATATTGATCAATTCCATTATTTTAAATGGAAAGAAAACAAAGGTATTTATCAGTTAAATAATGCCAAAATAACTAGATATAATAATGAATTTACAAGAGAATTTAATAATCAAGATGGTTTAGAAATTATACAAGCTAATATGGGATTAGGTAAAACAACTAGATTAGAAGAATATATAAAAAAATTACCAGAAGAAACAACTATTTTGATCATAACACCAAAAAGAAGTCTTGGATATAATTTTACAAAAAGATTTCCTAGTTTTGAGCACTATAGTAATATAAATGGTCCTATTAATCAACCAAAAGTTATATGTCAATTAGAGAGTATATGCAGGATTAAAAAAATATATGATGTTGTGATTATGGATGAAGTACATGAACTATTAACACAATTTTTATCCCCATTTCATGACCCCCGTGAAACAAAACTTAAATTCTTTCCTATCATAACAAGTGCAAAAATTGTAAAAATGTTAGATGCTCATATTTCACCATTAGTTATGGAATTTGTGAACCTTTACTTCAATGATTATCAGTATACAAAAAATACATATAAAAAAGTAAGTAATACATATACATATTATAAATATGAAGGTAAACTTACATATCAATTTGAACAAGCTTTAAAAGACAAGAAAAAAATAATCTTTTGTTCTAATAATGTCAATGTTATTGAAAGAATGCAAAAATTAGCAACTGATTATTATACAAATGAAAATGATGTATTAGTTGTATATAAAAAGTCTAGTGAAAAGTGTAAGAAAGAAGTTGTTGTAAATTCAGATTTAATTAGCAAATCAAAAGTATTTATTTATAGTCCAACAATCACTGTAGGAGTAGATATTCAAGATCCTTTTGATGTTGTTTTTGGTGTATTTAATAATCATTCTAATGATGCTAATTCATGTATTCAAATGTTGAATAGAGTAAGAAATATTACAGATAATCAAATACACTTATATATTCAACATAATAATAAAGCTGAGAATTATCACACTTTTGACTATATTACAAAAAGAAGAAGTCTTGGTAACATAAAATATGAACAATTAAATAACTTTGAAATTACTACTGTTGTTGAAAATAAAGACATAGTTGAAAGAGTGAAAGATGATAAATTCAACCATTTTCTATTATCCATACTTAATAATAAAGTTAAATCTCATAATGAATTTTTAGGTCTAATGATTCATTACTCAAAAATGACAGGTGGTGATATAAAATACAATGATGAAAAAAATGAACCATATACTTATATCAATGATGAATTAAAGACTGAAAATCATGAAGTATTCAAAAAGACTACTATTGATGAATCTTTTAAATGGAATCCAGATATACCAGATATACCAGAGAACAAATATAAAATGAATAAAGTTAAACATAATCACTTGAAAGAAGATAAATTAATTGTAACTCCAGAAGACCAAGCAATGAAAGATAAATATGAATTAACACAAATATATGGTGATCAAATGGATGTAAATACAATCACAATAAAAAAATATAAAGATCATGTAAAAAATTATCTAGCTTTATCTTCACAATTTACATCTGATCATAGACTTATAAATAATCTAAAACAGATTACAAAAAAGAATAATTATTACTTACAATGGTGTGCTGGTTATATAGTATTACAAGAGTTATTAAAAATGGAGCATCAGCAATTCAACCATGATAGAAGGACATATAGTGTTATATTAAATGATACTGATATGATAAAACTAAAATGGAGTAAAGAGAATGTATTCAAAGCTATGCAATGTTTTAAGGATCAACATGAAAAAATGAATCTATATTTTGATAAAAGAGCTAAAACTACATGGGATAGTAAAAGTATACATTACTGGATTAATAGAATGTTATCTTTGTTTAAATTAAAGATAATAAGTATTACATCTTCTAAATATGGTCCAAATAATAATGAAAATAGGGAGACATACATATTAGATTATGATAATGACATAAAAGGTATAATAAACTTACATATACCAACTTGTACACTCAGTTTTAATAAATTCATTGAGTTAATAGATGAAGATAAAACAAAAGAGGAATTAGCTAAAGATAATATGTTTACCATATTAGACAACCATATAATTACTAATCCTGATATATATAAAAATGGTGACTTAGATGATATTAGATATGGGGAACTACATGAATTAGTGCTTAAACATCATCCTAAGTATGCACAAATACTAGAAAATGATTATAAATTTCAAAGATATATGATTCAATAATGGAAGATTTAATGTGCTATAATTGGTCTAAATTGGATGACATTGTTTGACAAAATTTTTTAGACCAGTTATACTATATTGGACCCTTTCATTATATTGCCATTTTTATATATATAGATGATAGTCAGAGCACCCAAATCAAGTAAAAATGGAAGGTGTGATGTATATTAAATGTGCTATAACTGGTATAAAATGGATGACATTGTTTGCCAAAATTTTTTTATATATATATATTATTTTTGGCAAACAATGTCATCCATTTTATACCAGTTATAGTATATCACACATTCCATTTTTGCACATTGAGGGCCTATTTATACCAGTTATGCTATATGAGTCGGAATACCGACTATAACAAAAATACAAGGTCCACATACTATATCACATCCATTTTTGCACATTTTGTACTACTTCAGATAAAATATATTTTTTACATTTATTATAATGAATGATATATATTATCAAGATAAGACCATAGAAGCTCAAGAACAAGATCTGATATTTAATAAAGGGAATACAGATCCCCAACTTTTAGCTGATTATAGAAGAAGATTATCATGGGATGCAGATCATCCAATAACATCTAATCATCCACAACAACAACAACAATATAGGGATGTGTCTTTATTTATTGATCAAAATAAAGAGATAATTATAGGTGCAGCTTTTATTGCATTCCTCATACTTTTTAGAAAATAACTATTTTATTATAATATTAAAATGAGTAAAAATATAACTAACTCAAGAATACCTTTTGATCTTAATTCAATAGGAAATGTTAGAATAAGTGTGACACCAACAACTAATAATAATATAGTAGTATTTGATGGGACTGAGGGTAATATAAAAGATAGTAGTGTTAATATTGTTGATGTAGTGACTTCTACAGAACCCACAGTAGTAAATAATGTTGTAATATATGATGATGTGTTAGGTAATATAACTGATTCAGGTATAAGTATTAATGATGTAGTAACTTCTACAAGTCCAACTGTGGTAAATAATATTGTAATATATGATGATGTGTTAGGTAATATAACTGATTCAGGTATAAGTATTAATGATGTAGTAACTTCTACAAGTCCAACTGTGGTAAATAATATTGTTATATATGATGATGTGTTAGGTAATGTAACTGATTCTGGTGTTAGTATTAATGATATTGCAATAACAGGTAATACACAATCAATCACTTTTTCTTCATTCCCTGCAGGAGATAATATAGTCTTGAATGTAAAATATTATAAAGTTGAAGATACAGTTTCTTTATCAGTGCAAGGTAATATTAGTAATAAAACATCTAAAGCATATTATACAGCTAATACTCCTGTAATTGTTGGATATAGACCTTCTACTGTAGTATATGCTCCTATACTTTGTGTTACAGATGTAAGTCAAGTTGATTCTGATATAATGGGAACACTTTTAATTTCTACATCTGGACATATATCAATATATAGAGAACATCCACCTGGATCAAACACTTTTAATGGTGCTAATGTTGGTTGGGGACCTTTAGGTGTAGTATATCAAGTATAAATAAAAAATTATATTTTTCTTCTATTTAATGAAGACATAAAACTAATTAGAAGGTAGTCAATACACACACTTAAAAAAACCTTAGCGTATTAAAATGGATTGGACAACTAGACATGTAGTAATTATTGTCTTTTTTTAATCATGGACATTATATAATGAATTATTTTAGCTTATTGAATTTCAATGAGTAATTATTGTCTTTTTTTTTAATGGGCACTATATAATGAATTATTTTGTCTTATTGAATTTGCAAAAAATGTCCCAAACAACAGAAGACACAGAATTCTTTTTCTTCAATTACACTATCGATACAAATTCTGAGAATATCCTTTTAACAGCAAGAGCTGGAAAAAATTCCACTATATTTATCTAGTAAGTAACTAATTACTTAATTTTACTAATTTGTTGTAGTTTAAAAAAGGGACAAGAAGTAGAACTTAGAGAAAAAGAAGGTTCGAATATAATATTACAAATCCCTCCAGATGACTTTTTTACTCTAACTAAAGAGGGGGATAAGTTTCTGTTGTATCGAAGAACATAAATAAAGCCCTTTGTTCCTACATATGTGTAATTCTTATATAGTACGAAAAATAGGTCTAATTAAAGGGTACTAGACATAAAGTATTTTATTGTCTTTTATTATACATACCGTATATATAGGTAATTCTTCTTATATAAGAAGATATAGGTTGTAATGGTCGATATACCGTCTAATCGAATATATAATTAAATATCATTCATCGACTTTCGATCTCTAACTTTTTTTCAATATTCATTGATCGATGCTAACACATGATCTTGAGAGAAGTTTTACGTTCCCTTACGAATAAAGAATAAAGAAAGAATAGAGTCGTTGTTCTTCATGATACAAATTATTTATTCACGTGTTCCAAAATATAAATTCGGCTGATACTTGAAGTATCTTTTACATGGTTGATAATATCTTGGGGTTCTTTGAATGGTATCGGTTCTTTTAATTCACTATCCAATATTAATTTCGGTTCGACAGAACAATCTACACCAATATAATGTTCGGTTAAATGATCCGTAGTATGATATTTGATAATATATTTATCGTTAGATTGAAGCATTCGTCTTAATCTTTTTTTTCCATTCAATTTTCTTCTGATAAATCCTTTTTTTTGTAACGCTTCTTGTTGCACGTCACTCCACCAACCAGAATCAATATTACCAGAAGTGAAACCTGTTTTCTCGACATAATCATTCCAATCGGTGTTCACTTTTTCTGCTGCTTCTATCATATCTTTTGTTGTCAATAATTGTTCTCCAAGAACATTGTTCACTGAATGTTTCGCACATTCTGCATTTCGTTGCTTTTCGAAATATCTCTTTTTCTTGGTGATCTTTGTTTTCTTCATGAAAAAATATGTATGTGCCATTAATCATAAAATTTATTTATTTTATATACATTTGTTCTACACCATATACAATAAAATCTATCACTTTTCTTTAATTTAATACTACACCTTTTACAATACCTTTTTTTTCTTAACATGTTTAATAATAAATAATTTTTATATTATATTTAGACTCAACATTTTTAATTGATTCTTTAATAGTTGGTTTGTTCCATAAGATATGTTTTGCCCAAAATCCAGATGTATTAATACCACTTTTTGTCCAATTTTCTTTATCTTTATGTCTTTGTATATACATTAACTTTCTTTTAAAATCTTTATGTATTGTATAATCAGAATAACCTTTTGCACCAAAATAAATGATTTTATGATTAGGAGTAATTACTTGGAACTTTTTATCTTTCTTTTTTGATTTGCTCAATTTATACATTTTATTATGATAAACAAAAAATAAGAGTATTTTTTTATGGTGCAATTTGGAAAAATCTAGATACTCCATCACTTATCAAATGTCTCCAATCATTAGCTGCATTAATTGTAATACTTCCTGCATTGGCTACTGTTTGTCCAACTTGAGCATTTATTGTAATAGTTGTTAACACACTTATAGTGCCTCCAATATCACCAATGTAGAGTTTTCTTTTAGTTACAGCTGATGGTAAATTTATAGTAATTGTACCAATACCAACTCCTGTTCCATTAACAGCAATAACTTGATCAGTTGCTAAAACAGTATATGGAGACATAGCTTGGGTAACAGTTGTTACATTATATGTATTATCTATTGATAATTCAGTTGTAGAACCTAATTGACCAGATGAATTTATTGTTGATATTTGCCTATTTGATACAGTATTACCATGAACTCCATATAATCTTGTTAATGTTAAACCACCACTACCATCACTTAAAACACCACTATCAGCTATGGTTTTTCCATCAAGTGATGAATAAGAAACTAAATTTCCTAAAGTACTAATATCTGGTCCACTAACAAATGTTTGAGATACATTTCCCCAAATTTCAACAACTCCAGTACTTGAACCTAATGCTAATGATTGTCCATCACATGATAAACTCATTGCTTCTCCATAAATATAAGCTGCACTTAATGTAAAAGTTTGAGCTAAAATAAATTGTCCATTTGCTGAAAGAGTATAATAATAATATTTTGTTGATTCTAATATTGTAACAAAAGATTGTCCATCATATGAAATTGACATAGTTCCACCAAAGTTTTGTGCAATTCCTAAATCACCAGAAGGTGGAGTTATAATTTGTTTTTGTGTCCAAGTAGTTCCATTTCTTTGAAATACATATATTTTACCATTACCACTTCCACCATTAGAAGCACCCCAAGATTGTATACATGATATTGATCCATTAGCTGCCATTGCTAATGAAAATCCACCAAAATAAGCATTGGCAGATGGATCAGATTGTATAAAATTAGATTCAACAGTCCAATTATTTGTTGTTGGTGAATCTCTTTTAAATACAGATACTAAACCTGAATCTATAAATGCTCCATTTCTATGTGCAACACCAATCATAATTCTATCTGCATCCCAAGTCATATCAATAGCATAACTTATTTTATCTCCATTTCCATTAACTGCCCAACTAGGACTTGATAATTGTTGTGTTTGAGACCAAACACTTCCACTTCTTGTAAATATTAAAGCTCTTGAATTACCTCCTGGATCATTAGGACATCCAATAACAGCTATATCACCAGCATAATTAATATGTACAGCATTACCAAAATTTTCATTATTTACTGGAACTGAAGGAGTAAATTTTTGTTCTTGTGTCCAAGTTGTTCCTGATCTAACAAAAGAGTAACATGCACCTTGATTTGAATTTGCACCAGTAGCTCCAACAACTAATCTTGTTGCATTATAATCAAAACATACTGATCTAGCAAATACATGATTACTAGCTGTATCACTACCTGTGATTTGTTGAACAAATGTTGGTACATTATTAGTTACTGAATAAATATAAATAGTACCAGCAGATGAATTTGCAAAAGTATAACATGCAGCTATCCATTTTTTATCAGGACTCCAAACTGGTATTACTTTTGATGAAGAATTAGGTGTAAATGTGTTTAAAAATTTATATTCAAAAATGTTTTCTAAATCATTTGATCCTTTATAAATATGACTATTTGTAGAATTTAACCAAAGAGAATTTGTTCCTGCTGGATTACTTGCATTACTTGTAAAAGTAGTAGATCTAATACCAGATAAATCATTTGTATCATTTATTGTAACACCACTATTTTGTATTAATTTACCAGTTGTTGTATCAAATCTAACAATAGCATTATCTGTTGCAGAACTAGGTCCTACTACATCTCCAGTACCAGATGCTTCTACATCAACATTATTTCTCATTAAATGATTATCAGATGATCTTATCCATAAGGTATTTGTTGAACCTGGATTACTTACAGATGTAATAAAATTGATTGATCTAGAACCATCAATATCACTTGTATCATTTATTGTAACACCACTATTTTGTATTAATTTTCCAGTTGTTGTATCAAATCTAACAATACCATTATCTGTTGCAGAACTAGGTCCTACTACATTTGCAGCTTCTAAATCAACATCATTATGCATTAAGTGATTATCAGTTGTTCTTCTCCAAAGTATATCACTAAGATTTGTAAAAGGTAATCCAAGTGAACTATAAACTTCAATTCCATTATGAAAATAACTACCTAACACTTGTACTTTATTATCATTTAAAGGAAAAATAGTATCCATTTTTACTACTTCTCCTTCTGTATCTGTTTCTAAAAGTCCATCTATAATATGTCCATCTGTTGTTTTTAAAATAGTTGAATCTTGAACTAATACACCATTTGCATTAGTCCATTCTAATACAGCACCACTTGTAGAACTACCAGGAGTATTATTTTGTATAACATCATTTATTGAAACACCTGAATCTTTTATATTTTTTGATGCTTGAAAAGTAGCAATATTATCTAATACTCCTGACCCTAAATTACTAACATTACCAACACCTGTAATATTATATAAACTCCTATTATCAATTGACTTCATTTTAGTATAAAATAAAAAAATAATATATCAAGTTTACATTAGTGATGTAATCATACCATTATTTATCATAAGACTTGAGTGGTTTAAAGAATAAAAATCAATTATATATGATGCTGATGCTAATCCAGCTACAGTAGTGAATTGAAACTTTTCATATCCTGTAAATACTTGGAATCCACTATTATTACCACTCCAAAAAGCTTCATAAGGATTACCAAATGGAATTAAAAGAAAGTTAGAGTTGGAAGCAAATTGATTATCTATTAAAGGTGCATAATCAATTAGTCTTTCTGAAACTCTTTTTTGATATGAACCCAACATAGATTGTCCACTTGCATCTTGTATATCATATCTATCAAATTGTGCTAAATATGTTCCTTGATTAGCACCAGTAATAGTTGCAGATCTAATTGTAATAAAAAGTCCATTAGTTAGACCTTGTAATCCTGTTAAAATAATTGTATATGTAGTAGATGCTGCTAGTGATAATGTTTGTGTTGTTTTCCACCAATTAATCATAGGTATCATATGTTTACCTGCATATACTTTTAGTCTATTTTGAGTAATAGATTCTGGTTCATTATATCCTTGTAATAACAAATCAACTGAATCTACATTAACTAAAGAACCTGATAAATGTGTTAATGCAGTAACATTAAAAGTAAATCTTAAAAGTAATTCTCCTTTTATTCCTCTTGTAACTAGTTTTGCTTGACTTAATAAAGCCAATAATGGTACATAAAAATCTCTACTTGCTGTATCAGCAACTGCAGTTCCAGTTACTGCATAAGTTGAATTAGTTCCAAATAAAGATGCCATTTGTTCAAATTCATTTCTTGTTAATGCAAAAAGAGAAAGCCATAATTCTTGATCATATACTAATGCCAATTTTTGGGATCCATTATTTCCTAAAATCTCAACTGTTTTAATAAAGAAAGGTGATGGAGCTAATGTACTTGAACCTCCAGTATCATTTGTAATAGATACTTTTAAATAAGCTCTATCAATTACATCAATAATACCTCTATCAATTTTTATATCTAATACACCACCATTTAAAAGATCAGCTGAAGTACCTGTAACAGGTGATTGTCTAATTGTAATTCTATTTCTTATTACATTTTGAAAGTGTCCAGGAACTGTTACACCAGATATAGTTGGATGTGCTTTACTTGACAAATAATTAGATGTAGGAACTACATGTGTCAATGATTGTTCTGGATATTTTGCTCTTGCTAGTGATACTATTTCACGACTCATTTTAATACTTAATAAAAAACTCAAAAATATTTTTTATAAAACAACTTCTTTTCTAGTATCTTTATTTTTATTCATGTATATATCCCATGATCTTGTAGGATCTGATGATACTTGTATATTTAAATGTATTGGTTGTTTATTATATTCATCAATAATATCCCTTAATTTAACAAAATCTAGTTGTATTTTTGATGTATGTTGTATAGTTATCATACCATGTAAATGAAGTCTATTATTTACCTCTCCTATTTCATATCTAAAAGTTTTTTCTATATTTTTAATTGATCCTGTATCTAAAAATTTTACATACTTTTTTATATGATTACTAAATACATATTTTGCTATTTTTTTAAAATTCTTTTTTTCACTATCTGTCATTTTATAAAAATCTAGATTAGAATTGATAGTTATTTTATATACACTAAATTTTGGTATTTTTTTCCCCATTTTATAATAATAATAAAAATTTCATTTTATGGATTCTCCATGCATTGAAGTTAAGGTATCAAGACCTAGAAAAGAAACTATTGTATTATCTGATGAAGCAAAAATATTAATAACATGTTATTTTAGAAGATCTAATGGAAATAAAGCACTGACATGTCACTTATTTAAAATAAACACAAAAATATTAAATGAAGTGTTGGAAGAAAATATAAAAATTTATGATAAGGATTTCCAAATACTAGATAGAGTAGTATTAAATAAGGGGCCAGAGTGGAAAAGTCAAGTAAAAGCACATTATATGAGATATAAAAATAAGGATCTTACATGTCAAAGATTTAATATAGACATATATAAACTTGAGTATATATTATGGGACTAAAATACAACTCTAACATTATCTAATTTACTATTTATTAAAGAAATGGAAGCTGATAGTTTCTCTATAATATCAAATAATTCTTCAATTCTAAGATCATGAACTTTCATATCTTTTAACTCTATTACATCTATTCTTTCATTAAGTAATGCAATTTCAGTGTTTAATTTTACAATATCATTATCATAATTTTTTTGTGTAATTAATTCTACTGGGGTTTCTGGTATAATTGGAGGTATTTCTATTTCTTTTGGTATAATTGGTGGTTCTACTTGTATAAATGGCATTTCTTCTTCAGGACTAGTAGTCTCTTTTTGTATATTTAATATAGTTTTAAGATCTTCCTTTGAATATGCTTTTAATAAATTCTTTGTATCTTCACTTAATTCTATTAGAGTAGCATCATCTGCATTGATAACCTTTTGAATAGGTTGTGATAAACTATATTCCATCTTATCAAAAGAAAGGGCACTTTTATTCTTACTTTTTCTTGCTAATGCCCATAAAGTATGTTTATTAACTTCTCCTTTTACAACAAAAATACTAGCACTTAATCTATCTTCCAACTTCACTTTTTTAGTCAATATAAAACCCTTTGGACCTAATTTCTTTACTACATATACTCCATTGTAAACAGGTTCATTATCTTTAACTAATAAAAGGTTACCAATTTCTAATAAAACTCCATCTATTATTAACTCACTTCTTGCTGGTATTTTTATATCTTTACAATTACTTTTACTAAAACTCACATCTTCTAATGCTGCTATAGTAGCAGCTTGAACATTGATATGATCCATTTTAATAAATATTAAAAAAAGAAAATATTTTGTCATATCTGTTTTGACTACTATTCAGTATGGACTAGTCGTAGACTAGTCCCTTTACATTTGGTAAAGCTGAAATCAGCTTCTGTAATTATCTTAACTGACATATAGACTATAAAATACACTATTAAGTATACTAAAAAGTATACTAAAAAGTACACTATAAAAGATACTATTAATTCAACCACTTTGGGTATAATAAAGTACTATGTTTATATTGATCATCAATTTTCATGTGTGGCCCATATATTTATAAAGGATTTATTATTACTAATAGTCATTATGGATAATTACATAAACCCCTTGCCGGGTTTACGGGCATATAACTAAAGTGACATATAACCCCCTAATAGTATAAAAATGGAATATGTGATAGTAGTCGGAATACCGACTTATATACTTTTACATGGTAAAGATACATAAAAATGGAATGTGTGATATATATTAAATGTGCTATAACTGGTCTAAAATGGATGACATCGTTTGCCAAAGATAATATATATAAAAAAAATTTTAGCAAACGATGTCATCCATTTTAGACCAGTTATAGCACATTTAATATACATTACACCTTCCATTTTTATTCAATTTGAAGTGTTTTGACTTACTTCCTTGAAGTATTTCATATATAAAAATAGTCTATTTTTATGGTCTATATCTATCTCACTTGCTTCTAGACCTATCATTTTCAACATGTCATTAAATGCTTTTTCTTCATCTATATCTTTACTAAATTCATCCATTCTCAAAAATACAAATAAAGGGGTACTATCTAACATTTTAATTAATATATTATCTCTTTTATTTGGTGGTAAGGATTCTTTAATAAATAATTTAAATCTATTGTACCTCTGTTCAACTACTTCCATTTGTTCTTAAAGTTGTATTATACTTAAGCATAAATTTTTTATTTTGATTTGGAACTTTCAATATTTGATATTGCTTTTCTTTCTTCTCTTTTTTATTATAATAAATAAAGTTATAATCACCTGTACCTTTACATAAAAATTTTCTAAAATCTTCTTTACTATAATCTTGTCCATATGATTCCCATAAAGCATCAATAGCTCTTTTACTGGTAGATTTAAATATTACAGTACTCATTATATTTGATCTTAGAGTTGGTGGAACTAAATTTGGATATTGAGTTGATATAATAGGTGTAATATGATAGTGTCTAAATTGTGTTGCTAGTCTTGTAAAAAGAGTTGAAGCAAATATTTTTTTATCTATACAATCATCAAAAATAACAAAAGCTTCATTTAATCCTCCTCTTTCAACTACATCTTTTTGTATATTCATAAGACCTTCAAGTATTTCTTCTTTATATTCAGAATGTATAAATTCTTTAGGTAGATAATCTATTGCACTCGAGTCATTAACATCAAAAGAAGTATTAGTAAATACTACACCATAATCAAATTTATTTTTATATTTTCGAATCAGAAATTTTATTAAATTACTTTTACCTTCACCACAATTACCATTTATTATTAAAAGACCTGGGACTTGTAAATCAATCATTTTAATATATAATAAAAATATTTTTTTAGTACTTTTTAATAAGATGCCAAGAAAAAAAGCTACATCTGCTCAACAAGCAGCAAGAGATAAATTTAAAAGAAATCAAGCAAAAGCTATTAAATATGCTAAAGAATATCAAAGAAAACACCCAAGTTCATCTTGGAAAACTGCACAAAAAGAGGGTTGGAGAAAGGTATAAGATTTAATGATTTAAAATAATTTATGATTTTTTATAAGATAATAAAATGTCGAGAGCTATTAGTAATAGAGGTCCATTAAGTGGTTTAAATCCTTATGGTGCAGGTAATGCAGATCAAGCTGGTTTAGAAAAAAAATTTTTAAGTGATTTTGGAGTAGATGCTGAAGAAGCAAGAAATAAAAATATAACTTCAATTGGAGATCCAGAAAAATATTTAAAAAAAATTGTGGATGCAAAAAAAGATGCATTAGCAATAATTTCCATACAAGCTGCAGATAGAGTAGCAACATATAGAAAACAAGGTATTCCTGAAGGTGATGCTATAATTTTAGCAGAACAAGCTGCATATAGAGAATATAAAAATGCACTTGCAGATATTAATTTACAATATCCTCAAGCTGGATTAGAATATGCTGCAAGATCAGCAACTGGTGGTGCATTAGGTGCTAATGAAGTACTTGGATATGGAAATCCTTATAAAAAAAGAGTTGGAAATAGAAAAGGTGGTAAAAAAAGAGTAGGAAGAAAAGCACAAAAATAATTAAATAAATATATTTATTTTTTAATGATAATAATATGTCAAAAAGAAAGAATAGGAAATTAGAAGTAAGTAATTATATTATTAGTAGTCCTTTTGCTGAAAATCTTTTGCAACAAAAATTAAGTCCATTTGGTAGAGCAGAATATCAAAAGGGATATCATACTGGAATAAAAGATACTAGTGAATTTTTATTTGAAGAAGGTAAAACAGTTATGAATGAAAAATATCAAGAAGGATATAACCAGGGTTATTTTGAGGGAAACCAAAAAAATAAAGATTCTTTAAAACAAGTTTATGCACAAGGTTTATTAAAGGGATGGAAATTTGGTGATAATAAATATTTAATAGTTCATAAAACAAATAATGTCAAAGATCAATTTACACTTTTTAATAATCGAGAAGAATTTAAGAGTAAAGAGTTTCCATACAGAGATTTTGTTAAGGAAGCAATGAAAAAAGAAGATCCTAAACATTATAAATTAAATAAAGATAAATTTGTACAAACTAATTATTTTGATGCAGGTAAAACTATTGCAAATCAATATGGAAATACTTATGAAACACCTAATTTCAAATTTTATACTAGAGATACACCAAAAATTACTTTATTTCCTGAAAATGTAATAGAGGTACCTAAAGTAAAAGTAAAGTCTCCTGCAAAATTATCACCTGCAAAAAGAAAATCATTATTCAAAAAATACTAAAATATATTTTTATATTATATTAAAATGGAAGAAATTGATTTAAATACTATTAGAAATGAAAATGTACCTATTCAAGTAGAACAAGTAGAAGAAGAACAACCTGAACAAGTAGATCCTAATTATGGTGAAGAAAGAGCAAAAAAGATAAGAAAGATAGAAATGTTTATGAAAGTATTTCCACATAAATTAACTGCATATGCAGAAATACCAATATATCAACTTCAAGATGAACAATTAGATGCTCTTTTAGATGAATTTAGAATTATGTTAAATGGAAAAAGTAATATAGATTTTACAGTTCAATTAGCAGCAAATGGTATTTATATTTCAGAACATCTTTTATGTGCATATACACCAATTAAAGCAAAAGGATTATCATCTGTTTTACAAGATCAAGAGTTCCTTGATGATATAAAATTATTTGCAATGAATAATTTAGATATTATAGAAACATCACCTGAATCTAGGATTATAATGAAATTATGTCAAACTCTTCTAACAGTACATGCTATAAATTCAAAAAAAGAGAGTGAGAATATAATAGTAAAAGATGAAGTGAATAAAGATAAAAAATATGATAGTTTATAAAATATATATTTCTATTTTTTTATATTTTTGTATAACATTAAAATGACTAACAGAGTTTATACAATACCAATCTTAGAACCTATGGAATCTGCAAAGAAAGCTGGTATTACGGCTTTTATATCAGCAGGTGGATCTTATTTATTAGGTGAAAATGGGAATTTAAGTGTAATGGGAATGGATATACCAATGCCTATTATATTTGGTTTAACGGGTGCAGCAGCAAGTTTTACTGCTGATTTATCTCATGTTTATGTAATACCAAAACTTGGTTTAAGTCCAAATTTAAGTAATTTAGAAGTTGTAGCTGCTAATGGTGTATCAGGTGGTATAGGTTTTGTATTAGCATCACAACTTGTACCTGGAATGGGATCAGAAGGTATGACAACTAGAGCATTGTTTGGTGCAGGATCAGTAGTATTAGGTGATATGATATATAATTTAACCATGAACAAGGATGTAACAAGTGATTTATTTTAAACTATAAATAAATTTTTTAATTGAGCTTTTAATTTGATTAATAAAAAATGAACCAGTGTAATCACATATTTATGAAAGGACCTAATAAAGGAAAGCAATGTACAAAAAATACTTATAATGAATATTGTTGGGAACATCATCATGATAGGAAAGAGTATTTTAGAAAATATAAAAAAGAATATTATATGAATAATAAAGAATATTATAAAAAACAACATAAAGAATATAGACAAAATAATTGGAATAAAGAATTATTACATCATTGTAAATTACATGATAAAGAAAAAAATAGAATGTTTGATTTAGATGAAGAGTGGATTAAAATTATGTTAAAATATCAAAATGGTTTATGTGCTATTTGTGGAGATGAAATGATACTAACTAATGGAAATAAAAACCCAAAACAAATATCAATAGATAGAATTAATAATTCATTAGGTCATTTAAAAACTAATTGTTGTTTAACATGTTGGAATTGTAATGATAATAAAAAGTGTAAATCTTATGAAAATTTTGGATGCTATGTAGATTGTATACCTCAATATGAAGATGCTATTTTATGTTACTAATTTTTAATTAATAATTTTTTGTTTACTATTAAAATGACTGAACATTATAAAACTATTGAAGAATGTCCAAAAAATAAATGTCCTTTTATATTAAAATCAGGAAAACATAAAGATTTATGTTGCTCAAGACCAGCATATCCAAAACATACATTTGAAGAAAGAAAATATTGTAGATCTCATTATGAAGCATTAACAAAAGGTATTCAAGTTGAACAAAAACATGAAGATGAAGTCAAGTTTAATAATGAAGAAGTAAATAATATTCATAATGAAGTAAATAATATTCATAATGAAGTTGAAGATCTTATTCCTAAAATGAAATCTCCCATTGTCAAAGAGAAACCTAAGAAAATAGAAGAAATAGTAACTAAACCTAAACCTAAACCTAAAGAAACACCTGTAATAAAAGTTGAAAAACCTAAAGTTGTTAAAGAAGAATCTGAAGAATCTTTATATGAATCTTATGAATCTAGTAAATCTAGTGAAAGTTCTTATGAAACATCTGAATCAAGTGAAGAAGAAATACCAAAACAACAATCATTTACATATAAAACACCTAAAAAAGTTAATACATATGATAAAACTAAATTTGGTGAAATGTTACAACAAGCAAAAATTAATACTTTAAGTCAAAGTGTAAATATTTCAAAAAGAGGATTTTTATCAAAGTAATTATAATGAAATATTTTTTTATGTATTACTAAAATGTCAAGATCTAATTTTTATGAGAATGATGATGATCCATCATGGTTTGAGAAATATATAACTATACCTATTGGAAAAGCTACTTATGAATTATATGATGATGGTAAATCAGCAATACAAGCAGTACATCAAGATGCAAGAGATCTAGTAGGTGGATATGGAAATACAGTTCAAAGTATATGGACACATGGAGAAGATGCAGCACAAAATGTTGGACAATCACTTGCATCCCCTTTAGTAATAATAGGTGGATTATTTCTAGGTTTAATTGTTTTAGGTGAATTAAGGAGATAAAAATAAATATATATTTTTTTGTATATTATAAAATGATAGAAACTTTGCTGATTCAATCAAAAGATAGAATATTAGGAGATCATAATTCTTTTACTGTAAAATTGATTAATCCTATTCAAAATGTTACTGCAATTAGATTACTAGAAGCACATATACCAAATACTATATATAATATCACATCTTCAAATGATGAAATTATTTTTAATGAAGGTGGAGGTGATTTAACTGTAACATTAGATCCAGGTGCATATGATGTATATACTCTAATTTCTGAAATAGAATCAGAAATGAATACTGTAGGAAGTAATACTTATACTGTTCAATATAGTACTGTAACATGTAAAATAAGAATAACAAGTAGTAGTAATTTTACAATATTAGGTGGTACTATGCTACATATTTTAGGATTTGAACCAGATCCTATTGGTACTCTAATAAAAGTGGGTACTAATTGTATTAGACTTCATACACCAAAACATTATTTAATAAAAATAACTGAATTAACACAATCAACTTGTAGATCAACTTCTTCTAATATATCAGCTAACTTTATTTTATCTTCAAAAAGTAATTCACAAGAAATCGATGTACATTATGCGAATAGTAATTATAATATAGTGATGAACGATAGTATTGGAGTTATCGCAAATCTAAATGTAAGTATTTATGATGAAGATGGTACATTGTTACAATTAAATGGTAGCGATTGGACTATGTTATTACAAATTTACACTGGGAATGAAAGTTATATAAAACCCGAAAGTAATGAAAAAAGTAAAAATTGGTGGTACTAGTTGGAAATATCATTTCTTTTTCAAAAAATTATTAGTAAAAATATTTAATTAATAGAGAAAAATCAAAGATGATAAGACAAAAAATTTATTCTAATTAAATTCCACTCTCATTCAATCTGGGCTTGTGACCAGTGTAAACAGCATGATTAAAATTTAATTAATCCATATATTCTACTGATAAACTAAATTTGTTGGATCTGTAAGTAATTAGCATAAATACTCTAAGCTATTCTTCGTTTTTTTAATAAAGGTTCCCCCCTCTCAAGAACCTGTAAACTTCGTATTTCTCTATCTTCTTCTTTCTGATAAATTGTTTCATATACTCTTCTTTTACCTTCTTGTAAAATTCGCTTGTTACTCTTAGCATGTTCTATTTTTTGCTTTCTTTTATAAGAATCAACTGATTTAAATACTGTAGGTGAAGTTAGACTTTTATAAGCATTGTTGATGATATTATAATGTTGTTCGAAATGATCTTTGAGTTGTTTTACACAATGAAGATTATGTTCCCAGTAAGGTTGCACAAAGTTTCGTAAGTTAATATAGGTGTGACTATCCAACTCGTTTAAGGCACATTGTAATTCTAGATTAAATCCAGACCAAGAAGAAGGTTCTATAAGATTATGCTTGTCAATAAATTCTTCATCTTCAAGATAGGTAATTAGCTTATCTTTCGGAATAAATTGTATATTAATATTAATATCTTTTATACTATAATTTATATTACTATCATTTATATTACTATCATTTAAAATACTATCATTTATATTACTATCATTTAAAATACTATCATTTATATTACTATCATTTATACTATAATTTATATTACTATCATTTATATTACTATCATTTATACTATAATTTATATTACTATCATTTATATCGCTATCCTTTGTATTTATTTCGATTGGTTTCTCTATTGGATTACCGCTATCATTTATACTATAATTTATATTACTATCATTTATACTATAATTTATATTACTATCATTTATACTATAATTTATATTACTATCATTTATATTACTATCATTTATATTACTATCATTTATATTACTATCATTTATATTACTATCATTTATACTATCATTTATATCGCTATCCTTTGTATTTATTTCGATTGGTTTCTCTATTGGATTATCGCTATCCTTTGTAT
>Ga0255175_1000393_pt1 | contig 21979 bp, 20 predicted proteins | sample Atl_Atl_RepC_8d_FD_183628 | JGI IMG/M metagenome (GOLD analysis project Ga0255175, IMG submission 183628) | Freshwater microbial communities from Altamaha River, Georgia, United States - Atl_Atl_RepC_8d | ecosystem: Environmental > Aquatic > Freshwater > River | place: USA: Georgia | collected...
CGTAGCTCAGGGGTAGAGCATAACCTTGCCAAGGTTAGGGTCGAGGGTTCGAATCCCTTCGCCCGCTCCAATTCAGACAAGCAGCCGCCTTCGGGCGGCTTTTTTGTTGCCTGTTAAAATCCCACTTTTGCTCTATAAGCGCGCTACTGATTGTAACGCGGGAAGGATTGCAATGCGCGGCTCTGGATTGATGACCTTGGGCTTGCTTTTGTTGACTGGTGCCGCAGCCGGAGTGGCTCACGCGGCCGATGAGCAGCCCTTCAGTTTCAAGGTTTGTGCCTTGTTGGCCGAGCCCTACGTAGGAGCCGTCAGTTATGCTGGCGGCGATGGCTGCTCTTGGGCCCAGGTAGCACCTGACGGCTTAACGAGCGAGACTGAAAAGGCGAGTGCCTATCGCCATGATCCGGCAACAGACGGTGTTACGCTTGAACAGTTGCAGGCCCACTATCATGAGATGTTCACCCAGTCTCTGGAGGCTTGGGGGTCAGCCGCCAAGCTCACGCCGCTTGCTGTCTGCGACGGCGGTGAACGCTTTGAAGTCACCGTTGGCCCCAACACCATGGTGATGGGTTATTTCAATTGTGGCGGCAAATTTGTGGATATTACAACCCAAGGGCCGCAAACAGTTGCGCACTTCGGTCAGCTGGCCACCGGCATGGAAAAGCTGGTGCGCTGATTTGCGCGTGGGGCCTGCTGCCCCGCCCATAAATTTGCTAGAGTGCGGCATGCGGTTTTCTTCCCTGCTTCTGCCTGTGACCATCTGCACCGTCTTTTTAAGCGCGCTGTTGATGTTTGCCATTCAGCCGCTTACCGGACGGCTGCTGTTGCCGCTTGTCGGCGGTGCCCCCGGCGGCTGGCTGACCGCGCTGTGCTTCTTTCAGCTTGCCTTGCTGGCCGGGTATATGATGACGCATCTTTTGCGGCAGGTGCCCGCCCGGCTACATGTGCTGCTGACGGGGCTTGGGTTGCTGGCGGGCCTTGGATTTATGCCAATTCAGATCAGTGGTACGCCATCGGCTGATATTGGCGCTGTCGTGATATTGGGTAAATTGGCAGCCGCGTTAGCTGTGCCGTTTGTGGCGCTGAGTATGGTCAGTGGCGTGCTGGCGCGCATTATTGCAGCCGCTGGCTTGGGTGAGCTCAAGGCGTACCGCCTCTATGCGACCAGCAATGCGGGAAGCGTTTTGGGGTTACTGCTCTGCCCCTTATTGCTCGATCCGTTAGTGGGGCTGCAGACGCAACAGAGCCTGCTGTATGGGGCTTATATTCTGTTGCTGGGTATGGTCGCGCTCCTGCTGGCGCTGGTGGTGCGTCTGGTGCCCGTGCTACAAAATAGCACCAGCGCTGCCGCTAGCTGCGATACGCGCCAGATTATAAATTGGGTTATCTTGGCGGCTATCCCGGTGAGCTTGTCATATGGCTGCACGCAAATGCTGGTGACGCATTTTGGTTCGCTGCCGCTGCTCTGGATTTTGCCGCTGCTGCTGTATCTGGTCAGCCTCATTCAGGCCTTTGCTCAAATCACGCAGCCGGGGCAGCATTCATCGGCAGTTTTTTTACTACCGCTGAGTTTAGCGGCCTTACTGGCGGCGTTGCTGATGCTACCGTTGAGCCCGGTTGGCGTGATGCTTGGTGTGCTGGTCAGCTTCTATGCCTTGGCCTTGCATTTTCACCGGTTGCTTGCGGCTAGCCGCCCGGATGCGGCCCAGCTCACCCATTATTATGTCTGGCTTGCTCTAGGTGGTGCGCTGGCCGGGTTGGTTCATGTGCTGATCGTGCCGCATGTGCTGGTGGTACCGATTGAATATCCGTTGGTAGCGCTGCTCGCCCTTATGCTGTTTGGAAAAATGAGTGGCGCTTCCCGCTGGCTGCGGGGGGCAAGTGCGCTGGCTTTGGTGGGGCTGATAGGCTGGACCGGCGTGCTGCTGGCACAGCCAGAGCACCGCTATTACCGCAACTTCTTTGGCTTGGTGCAGGTATATGATGCGCCGGGCCCGCAGGGCCAGCTCTGGCGCTGGCTGGCCAGTGGAGATGGGGTCGATGGCGGTCAGCGCCTCACGCCAACACCCGCGCAGGTGCCGGAATTGTATTTTGATCTGCTCGCGCCCTTGATGACCCCAACGGTGCAACAAGTGGGCATGGTTGGTCTGGGGGCTGGCATTGCGCTGTGTTACGCCACGCCCATCCGCCAGTTCACGGTCTATGAGATTGATGACAAATACCGGACCATTGCGGCGGATGAGTTCAGCTATCTCAAGCTTTGTGGCGAGCCACGCTGGCGCATGGGGGATGGCCGCCTGTTGCTGCAGCAGGACGAAGCCGCCGGTTACGATGTTCTGATCGTCGATGCCTTTCATGGCGGGCAGATCCCGCTGCATCTGATCTCGCTGGAGGCGCTGCAGCTTTATCAGGCGCGGGTCTCGCAGCATGGGGTCATCGTTTATAACCTCAATAGCCGCTATTATAATTTTGTCCCGCAATTGGCCGTGCAGGCAGCGGCCACCGGCTGGCAGATGTGGCGCGCGCCGCAGACCTGGGTGGCGCTGGCCCGTTATGATCAGGATATGTCCGCCCTCGCTGCGGCGGGGTGGCATCTGGTGCCGGCAGATGCAACGCCACTTTGGCGGGATGATCATGCCAATCTGCTTGGTGCGCTGCGGGTCTTGGGGCGTTAGAGAAATGCTGCAAGGCACATCTGGTGGCTTTGCGAATTTGCCCGATCGGTTAGACTAGGGCGCTGGCAGGAGCTGGCCAACAGGAGAGCATCATGCGTATCGGTGTGCCCAAAGAGATCAAAAACAATGAGTTTCGTGTCGGCCTCACGCCTGAAAGCGTGGCCGAAGTGGTCGCCGCTGGCCATCAGGTGCTGGTTGAAACCGGCGCAGGCCTAGGCATTGGCGCGGATGATGCGCAATATCTTGCCGTCGGCGCGCAGATTGCGCCCAGTGCGGCAGATGTGTTTGAGGCCTCCGCCCTGATTGTAAAGGTCAAGGAGCCGCAGGCGGCTGAGCGCAAAATGTTGCGCGCCGGGCAGGTGTTGTTCACCTATCTGCATCTGGCACCGGACCCGGAGCAGACCAAAGACCTGATCGCGTCCAAGGCCATCTGCATTGCCTATGAAACTGTAACGGATGATCAAGGCGGCCTGCCGCTGCTCAAGCCCATGAGCCAGGTGGCCGGGCGCATGTCCATTCAGGCGGGCGCAACGGCCCTGGAGAAATCACATGGCGGGCGCGGTGTGTTGTTAGGCGGCGTGCCGGGCGTACCGCCGGGCAAAGTTGTTATCATCGGTGGTGGCGTAGTGGGTCATCATGCCGCGCAGATGGCGGTTGGCCTGCATGCAGATGTGACGGTGCTGGATCGCAACCCGCTGGTTTTGGAAAAGCTGGAAAGCCAGTTTGAATCCCGCGCCAAGGTGATTTATTCCAGCCGCGCTGTGCTGGATGAACTCATTCCGCAGGCAGATCTGGTCATCGGGGCGGTGCTGGTGCCCGGTGCTGCAGCTCCCAAGCTGATCAGCCGCGCCATGCTGGCCCGCATGAAGCCGGGCGCGGTGCTGGTGGATGTGGCGATTGATCAGGGCGGTTGCTTTGAAACCTCGCGCCCCACCACGCATGCCGAGCCGACCTTTGTAGTCGATGGCATTGTGCATTATTGCGTGGCGAACATGCCGGGTGGGGTGGCGCGTACCTCAACCTATGCGCTCAACAATGCCACCTTGCGCCATGTGCTGGCACTCGCCAATAAGGGCTGGCAAAAGGCGCTGCGTGATGACGTGCATCTGCGCATGGGGCTCAATGTATGTCAGGGGCAAGTAACGTGCGCGCCGGTTGCCCAGCATCTGGGCTATACCTACCAGTCGCCTGAGGCGTTGCTGAGCTAGCCTTCCGACCCACCCATCTTCTGGAAGAAGCTGGAGCTGGGCTTGGGTACCGGGATCAGATCCAGATGCATGGACTGATTACGGGCCACACGCACGGGTCGCTGCGGCGCAGCTTCCTCATTGCTGGCTTGTGTGCTTGCCGGTGCAACTGGCGCGGTTGTGGGGGCCGGTTGCAAACTGGCCGGCATGGCGGGTTCATTGGTGGCGACAGGTGCTTTGGTCTCGCCCAGCACAGCGCCAACCAGCGCCAAGGTGGGGGCCATGCCCAGCATGGCCGGTGAGGCACCGCGTGAATTGAACATTTCAGACGGGCCCACTTCGCGGGCAATGACAGCGTCCGGGTTGCGCAGGCCCAGCAGGCGGGCAAAAGCACCACTGACCGGAGAGGGCTCAGCCGCAGGGGTGGCGGGAGATTGAGTAGCTGCCTGCATCGCGCCTACAGCCGCGTTCACGCCAACCACGGCAGCTGCTGCACCCAGTACACCCTTCATCATCTCGGCGGCGCGGCGCTCTTCTTCGGCGCGGATGGCGGCCATGATCGGTTCATTATGCTTATCGACATAAGCCTGATTGTCACTGTAGCGGCTAGCCTGAAAACGCAGATCACCTTCCCGGCGTTGCTGATAGAGCATATCGTTCTCGGCCTGCTTTTTCAGAAAGTCGTCACTCGCGCCATAAAAATTCTTTTTGGCAGCGTCAGCGGCGGCGGCAGCGCGCTGCGCGTCTTCAGCCGTGTTCAGCTCAGTATTGCTCCACAGCTGGGTGCGGTCGGCCTGGGGGGGATTGCTCACGGATGAATCCTTTCGCGCTACAGTTAAATTTTTTCACAAAACGCTTAAAAAACCGCTACGCTTAACGATTAGAAAGAAGTCTACGCTATGCCTGTGCCCAGTTCAATCGTTAGATATTGGTATAAAATCCATATGAATCAGTGGGTTGTGTTTTTTCTGCTATTTTTTCTCGGTGCGCTGTGTGGCCAGCCTGCTACGGCAGATGACCGCACCTATATGCGCGTGGCTAGCGGAGATACCTTTAGCGGTTCGTTTGAGCGCTCGGCAAATCTGGCCGCTGCACTCACTGCGCCGGGCACCTGCCGGGCCGGACGGGCGTGCGCTGGCTTTGTCCTGACGGTTGATGCGGAGCCCAGCGCCAGTGCTGATGCCGCCTTGCGCAAGTTGCGCGCCGGCGTGGTAGATGCTGCTCTGGTCCCGGCTGACTATGCCTTTGCCGTTTATCAGGGGCAGGTGCGCGGCGCGCAGGCCGACCGTTCCCTGCGGGCGGTCGCAGCGCTTAACCCACAGCCGGTTTATTTTGCGGTGCGGGCTGGATTGGAGCTGTCCGGCATTTTCCAGCTCGGCGGGCTGGCGCTGTCATTTGGCAGTCAACAATCGGATCAAGCGGCCAGTCTGCGCCGCTTGCTGGAAAATGTGGGCGTGATGCCGGAGAGCTACCGCCTGCTCAACATCTCCAACCGTGATGTGCAGTATGACCGTTTGCTCAAAGGCCGCCTTGATGTGCTGGCCTATACCGCGCGCGAGCCGGATGCGCAGCTGGTCAATGCCATGATCGCCGGGCAGGCCAGCTTGCTGGCTCCGTCCAAAAGCGAGTTGCAGCGGCTGATGAGTCGGTTTCCCTATATGCGGGCGGTCGATGCCCCTTCTGGCGCCGCCACTCTGTACCGCACGATTGAGTTGAGTGATGTACTGATTGTTCGTGCTGACCTGCCAGCTGATGATGTGACGCATCTGCTCAAGAGGCTCTCACTGGCTGACCCGGCCCAAAGCGGCTATAGCCGTGAGCGCGCCCAGCTGGCGCTACCGGTACCGCTGCATCCGGCAGCTGACGCTTTTTACAAGACTCCCTTACCCCCACCCCCGCAGGAGACCATCATTCATGCCTTACCTCCCAAACCTTGATCCCGCACTCGGTCTTGTGACCAAGGCGCGTGCGGCGCTCCCGCTGCATCTGGTCAGCGCGGCTGAGCTGGATGGCTGGCTGAAACGCCAGAGTGCGTTTGTCCGTAACTGGGTTAAAGACACCGGCTTTACCGCGAGCGCGCAGGATTATCTGTTATTGCCGGATACCAAGGGGCAGTTGGCGGGTGTTCTGGTCGGCATCGCCGCGCAGCCGGACCTGTTGGCGCTTGCGCATTTGCCTAATGTGTTGCCGCTGAGAACATATGAGCTGGCTGGCAATATACCGGCCGCGCAGCAACAGCACTTGGCGCTGGGTTGGGCGCTGGGCAGCTACCGGTTTGATAAATATCTGCGTAAGCCCGGCCGCGCGGCCGCGCAATTGCTGGTGGGCAAGCAGGTGGATGTAGCCAGCCTTACCCGCACCGCACGCGCAACCTATCTGGTGCGCGATCTCATTAACGAGCCAGCCAATATTCTGGGCCCGGATGAGTTGGCGCAAGCGGGTGTGGCGCTGGCTAAAAAGTACAAAGCCAAAGCAACCTTGCTGCGCGGTGAGCAATTGCTGCAGAAAAATTATCCGGCCATCTATGCAGTGGGTAAGGGCAGTGAACGCCCGCCGGTCTTGCTGGATCTGCGCTGGGGCCGTGCCAAAGCCCCGCGCTTAACTCTGGTGGGCAAGGGCGTGGTGTTTGATACTGGTGGGTATGACATTAAACCGTCATCCGGCATGCTGACCATGAAGAAGGATATGGGCGGCGCCGCGCATGTGCTGGCATTGGCTGGCATGATTATGGATGCCGGGCTTGATGTGCAACTGCGCGTGCTGGTGGCAGCAGTTGAGAACAGCATTAGCGGCCGTGCCATGCGCCCGATGGATATTTACCCCACCCGCTCCGGCCAAACCATTGAGATTGGCAATACCGATGCCGAAGGGCGCGTTATCCTCAGTGACTGTCTGGATGAGGCCAGCCGCGAGCAGCCCGAATGGCTGATTGATTTTGCCACCCTCACCGGCGCGCGTTCGGTTGCGTTGGGCACCGATATTCCCGCGCTGTTCAGTAATGACGACGGCCTAGCTAATCAGCTGCTCGCCAGCGCCAAGACCCTGCAGGACCCGCTCTGGCGTTTGCCCATGCACAAACCCTACTGGAAGAGCATGAAGAGCAAAATTGCCGACATGAACAATGCAGGCGGCAGTGGTTATGGCGGTGCCATTACGGCGGCCTTGTTCCTGCAGCAATTTGTGCCGGACGCTCAGCCATGGGCGCATATTGACCTGATGGCGTGGAATACATCCAGCCAGCCCGGCCGCCCGGAAGGTGGCGAGGCGATGGGGCTGCGGGCGGTTTATGCGGCTATCGAAAGCCGGTTCAGCAAGTCGCGGGCATAGTCCGACAGGGTATCGTCGCGCGCGCCCATAATGATGAGGCGGTCGCCCGGCTGGGCGGCTGCGATGAGTGGCGCGGTGATGCTGGCGCGATCAGCATACACAGCCGCGTTCACGCCGCGCGCCTTTAAGTCGGCCACAATGTGCTGCGAGCTGACGGAACGGTCAACCGTGCCACCGGCATAGTAAGGCTCTGGCATCAACAGCATGTCCTGCCCGCTGAGATAGTTGGCAAAGCTGTCTACCAGCTCTTTGCGCATCAGGCGCAGCGGGCCAAACCCATGCGGCTGGAACATAACCAGCAAGCGGCCGGGAAAGGCCTTGAGCGCGCTTAAGGTGGCCGCAATCTTGTCCGGGTTATGGCCAAAGTCATCAATGATGGTGATGTTGTTGGTGGTTTGCCCCACCAGCTCAAAGCGGCGCTTGATGCCGGTAAAGCCGCCGAGCAACAGGCAGGCTTTATCCATATTCAGCCCCAGCGCGAGGATAACGGCTAAAGCCGCCAGCGCATTGGCAATATTATGCCGGCCCGGCACCTGCAGGCTGAGCTTGAAACGGTCACCCGTCACGCGGTCAACAATGGTGCTCTCGCTGCCAAAGCTGCGCAGCGTGATATTCTCTGCGGTCAGGCGCGCGGCCGGAAAATCCAGCCCGAAGCTGATGACGCGGCCCCGGCAGCGGCTGGCAATGGCACGTACATGCGCATCATCCGCATTGATGACGGCGGCGGGGCTTTTGGCCAGAAAGTCGCCAAACAGCTGCTTGAGCTCATCGAGTGATTTGTGGTCGAGGCTGATATTGGTCACCACGGCTACGCTCGGGCGGTAGAGGGCAATGCTGCCATCGCTCTCATCTACCTCGCTGACAAACAGCTCAGGCCGGCCGGTCAGGGCGGTGCAATAGGGGTTGTCGGCACTGTAATTGCGGAAGATACCGCCATTCATCACGGTGGGGTTTTCTTCAAACTCGTGCAGCAGATAGCCAACCATGCCGGTGGTAGTGCTCTTGCCGCTGGTGCCGCCAATGCAAATGCTGGTCAGGGCTTCATTGTTGAGCTGGGAGAGCAGCTGGGCGCGGGTCACAATCGGCAGGCCCAGCGCCCGGGCCTTTTGTACATCCGGCACGGTTTCCTCGACTGCGCCTGACACCACCAGCGCCGTTGTGCTGGCTGTGGGCCCGCTGCCATCCTGCGGCGACAGGTTGATGCCGTGCTTTTGCAGCCAGTCAAACTTGTCCGGCGTGCGGCCTTGGTCGTGGGCGCGGTCGGACCCGGCAATCTGGTGGCCACGGGACTGAAGGATCAGGGCGAGCGGCAGCATGCCGCTACCGCCAATGCCGCAAAGGAAATAGCTGTTCATGTTCTGAAAAATAAGGAGTGTTGGCCGCGCCTGCAACGATTTATTCAATCATTTATTAAGGGGTTTCCCGCCTAACTAAGAAGTTATGAATCCGCTGGACCCGTCCGAGCCGCCAAGCCCGCTGTCAACCGATACGCCCTTTGTTCTGGCGGCCAATCCGCATGAGCAATTGCTGCATCTGCTGCTGGAGCAAATCCGGGATCATGCCGTTCTGGAAATGGATGCTGGCGGCCACCTGCTGGGGGCTAATCGCACCATGCAGCGGGTATTTGGCTATCCGCCCGCCGAGCTGGCCGGGGCGAACATGGCGTTGTTCCTGCCGCCTGATCAGCGCGCGCCCGACGCCATTGCCAATCTGCTGGCGCAGGCGCGCAGCCGGGGCCGGTTGGAGCAGACCATGGGCTTCATGCGCCGTAATGGTCAGCCGTTTCAGGGGCATTGCGTGATTGTGCCGGTGGCGGGCAGCGACCATTACATTGTGGTGGTGCGGGACCTGTCCATTCTGATCGCGTCGACCGAGCAGCTGCATGCACTAGCCACCGCTGACCAGATGACGGGTCTGGCCAATCGCGAGCATCTGTTTAACCTTGGCCGGGTCGAATATCGCCGCTGGAAGCGCTACCGCGTGCCGCTCAGCCTGCTGGCGCTGGAGGCAGATGGCTATCAGGACATTGCTGCACAACGCGGGCTGGAGGTAGGCGACCATCTGCTGCGCGATATTGCTGACATTCTCAAACAATCCGTACGCGATGTTGACATGATTGCCCGTCTGGATGGTGGCCTGTTTGTGTGTTTGCTGTTCAGCACGCCGCAGGAAGGTGCCGCCATTTTGGGCGAGCGTATCCGCCAGTCGGTCAGTCAAACCCAGTTTGTACTGGGCGGCGAGAGATCCCGTCATTCGGTCAGTTTAGCTGTGCTAACGGCTAATGAAGGCGCCGGTGATTTTGATGCCTTTGTTGGTCAGGCCCGCAGCGCCATGCAGCGCGTGCAGCAGCAGGGCGGCGACCGCATTTACATCGCCTAACCCAGCTGGTTTTAGCTGTTTACAAGTCCGCTATCGCTGGTTTCAATATTCAGGGCTGCGCGCAGCAAGGCCTGCGTATAGGGCTGTTGCGGGGCATTGAAAATGGCCTCGGTTGGGCCTTGCTCAACCACCTGCCCGTTCTTCATGACCATGACATAGTGGGAGAGGGCGCGCACCACGCGCAAATCATGGCTGATGAACAGGTAAGCCAGCCCATATTTGCGCTGCAGGTCGCGCAGCAGATCGACCACCTGCGCCTGAATGGACATATCCAGCGCCGAGGTCGGCTCATCCAGCACAATCAGTTTGGGGCGCAGCACCAGCGCGCGGGCAATGGCCACACGTTGCCGCTGTCCACCTGAAAATTCATGCGGGTAGCGGTGCCGCCAGTCCGGATCAAGACCCACATCCTGCAGGGCCTGTATGACCAGCGCATCACGCTCTGCCTGCGTCTCGCCAATCTTGTGAATGCGCAGACCTTCTTCCACAATCTCACCCATGCTCATGCGCGGCGAGAGTGAGCCATAGGGGTCCTGAAACACAATCTGCATGCTTTGGCGCAAGGGGCGCAGGGCTTTCCAGCTCAGCTGGTCAATGCGGGTGCCGTTGACATCAATCAGGCCTTGGCTGCGGATCAGGCGCAGCAGGGCCTGGCCTAATGTGGTTTTGCCTGAGCCGCTTTCACCAACTACGCCCAGTGTTTGCCCGGCGCGCAGCTCAAAGCTGATATCGTTCACCGCCTTGACGTGATCGGTCGTGCGCCGCCATAGGCCGGTCTTGATCGGGTACCAGACCTTCAGATTCTGTGCGCGGGCAATAATTGGCGCATCACTCTGCGTGGCAGGCGGCATGCCTTTAGGTTCGGCGCCGAGCAGCTTGCGGGTATACTCATGCTGCGGATTGGCAAACACCTCAGCCACCTTGCCATATTCCACAAGGCGGCCCTTTTGCATAACGGCCACCCGGTCGGCCACTTTGCGCACAATGCCCAGATCATGAGTAATGAGCAGCAGCGCCAGATTTTGCTGGGCCTGCAGGTCTTTCAGCAGTTTGAGGATTTGCGCCTGAATGGTCACATCCAGCGCAGTTGTCGGCTCATCGGCAATCAGCAAAGCGGGGTTGTTAGCAAGCGCCATGGCAATCATCACACGCTGACGCTGACCGCCAGACAGCTCATGCGGATAGGCGCCTAGCCGCTTGTCCGGCTCGTTAAAGCCGACCAGCCCCAGCAGCTCAATCACGCGGGCGCGCGCGCTGCGGCGGGTATAACCGCCATGCAGGATCAGGCTTTCGGCGATCTGTTTTTCAACGCTGTGCAGCGGGTTGAGCGAGGTCATCGGCTCCTGAAACACCATACCAATGTCATGGCCGCGCAGCTTGCGCATCTGCGCTTCTGTGGCGCCGACCAGCTCTTGCCCTTTGAAGCGGATAGAGCCTGCCGGATGGCGGGCGGCATTATAGTTCAGCAGCTGCAGGACCGAGAGCGCGGTGATGGATTTGCCCGAGCCACTCTCGCCCACCAGCGCCAGCGTTTCGCCCGCTTCAAGCGTGAAGGAGACGTCCTGCACCGCGGCGCTTTCACCCTGCGCGGTGAGAAATGAAATGGCCAGATCCTTGACCGAGAGCAGCGGTGTTTCGCTCATCGTGCGCGGGTCCGGTTAGGTGCAGCTGGCGGTGCTACTGGAGGTGCTGTTGGCGGTGCTACTGGCGGTGCTTCAGCCGCGCTTGTTGCGTCGCGCTGCTCGGTAATGGCATCATCGGTCAGGTTGGCTTCGCACATGCCGCCTTGCATATATACGGCAACCCGCATCATCTGCAGCAATTCCGCACCGATGGTGCTGGGGCGGGTGGGGTCAGTTGGCCCATAGCTGATGAAGTAGGAGGACAGCTCGCGCGCCAGCCGCTCCGGGTTGCCGCGCTGGGCAAACATGCCGTCACGCATCTGGCGCAGCGTGCTTTTGCACACATCCGTCGTATAGGGCAGGCCCGCGTAAAAGCTGATGGCAATGGTGTTGGAGTTATCCTGCAGTTCGGCCACTGCGCCGCGCAGGCCGCTGACGCTTTCGGCCAGCTGGTTGGCGGTTTGGGTCAGTTCCATCATGCCGAGGTCAAATACGGTCATGGGCTTGTTCTGCAGCCATTTGATGCCATCTGGCGCTTGCGGCCCGCTGCTGATGGGGGCGGCGGGTGCCGTATCAAACTGCAGGGACTGCGCGTGCGCATATGCCGGGATCAGCAGGGCCAGAGCCGCATAAAGAGGAAAGCGCATATCAGGTCCTTTTCTTGAGGGAGATGGCGGCGCTGCTGCCAAAAGCTTTGCGCGGGTCAAAGGCGTCGCGTACGGCTTCGCCCACAAAAATCAGCAGCGAGAGCATGAGCGCTAGCGAGAAAAAGCCAGTAAAGCCCAGCCACGGCGCCTGCAGATTGTTTTTGCCCTGATTGAGTAGCTCACCCAGTGACGGGCTGCCGGGCGGCAGGCCAAAGCCCAGAAAGTCCAGCGCAGTCAGGGTGGTGATGGAGCCATTGAGGATAAACGGCATGAAGGTGATAGCTGCCACCATGGCATTGGGCAGCACATGCCGCCACATGATGACAGGGTCGGTAGCGCCCAGCGCGCGCGCCGCTTTGACATAGTCAAAATTGCGGGCCCGCAAAAACTCGGCGCGCACCACACCTACCAGATGCATCCAGCTGAACAGCAGCAGCATGAGCAGCAGCCACCAGAAATTGGGGGTAATCATGCTGCTCATGATGATGAGCAGATACAAAACCGGCATCCCCGACCAGATCTCAATCACACGCTGAAAAATCAGGTCAGTCTTGCCGCCAAAATAGCCCTGGATAGCGCCAGCCACCACGCCGATGAGCGAGCCTAGCACAGTCAGCGTCAAGCCAAACAGCACCGAGATGCGAAACCCGTAGATCAGCCGGGCCAGCACATCGCGGCCCTGATCATCAGTGCCCAGCCAGTTGTCAGCGCTCGGCGGCGCGGGGGCGGGAACGGGTAGATTATAGTTGATGGTGTTGTAGCTGTAGCGAATGGGCGGCCAGATCATAAAGCCCTTGTCGCTGATCAGGCGCTGCACTTCGGTGTCGCGGTAATCAGCCTCGGTGTCCAGAAAGCCGCCAAACTCGGTTTCGTAATAGGTGGCCAGCACCGGCACATACCAACGACCGTCATAGCGCATCAGCAGCGGTTTATCGTTGGCAATAAACTCGGCCCCCAGCGTGAGGATGAAGATGGCCATAAAAATCCACAGGCTCCACCAGCCCCGGCGGTTGGCCTTGAAATTGGCAAGTCGGCGTTGGTTGAGGGGTGAAAGGGTCATACGTCGCGGCTCGCAAAGTCGATGCGCGGGTCAACCAGCGCGTAGGTAATGTCGCCAATGATATTGGTGATGAGGCCGATGATGGTGAAGATGAACAATGTGCCAAAGATCACCGGATAATCACGGTTGATGGCCGCTTCAAAGCCCAGCAGGCCCAGACCGTCGAGCGAGAAGATCACCTCAATCAGCAGCGAGGAGGTGAACAGGATATGGATGAACGCACCGGGTATGCCGGCAATTACAATCAGCATGGCGTTGCGGAACACATGGCCATAGAGCACGCGGTTCTCGCTCAGGCCCTTGGCGCGGGCGGTGATCACATATTGCTGGCCGATCTGGTCCAGAAAGCTGTTTTTGGTCAGCATGGTCAGGCTGGCAAAGCCGCTGATGACCATGGCGGTGACCGGCAGGGTGATGTGCCAGAGATAGTCTTTGACCTTTTCCAGCGGGGTCAGGTCCGCCACATTGTCCGAGAACAGGCCGCGCAGCGGAAACCAGTCCAGATAGCGGCCGCCGGCAAACACCACAATCAGCAAAATGGCGAAGAGGAAGCCGGGAATAGCATAGCCGATGATGATGGCGGCGCTGCTCCACACGTCAAAACGGCTGCCGTCCTGCACGGCTTTGCGAATGCCCAGCGGAATGGAAATGAAATAAACCAGCAAGGTGGTCCACAGCCCCAGCGAGATGGACACCGGCAGCTTTTGCGCAATGAGGCTGGTGACCTTTTCACTGCGGAAGTAGCTTTCGCCAAAATCCAGCTGCAGGTAATTGCCCATCATCTTGAAAAAGCGCTCATGCAGCGGCTTATCAAAGCCAAACTGCACTTCCAGCTCCTTGATGAAGGCGGGGTCCAGCCCCTGCGCCCCGCGATAGCGGGAATTGGCCGCGCCGGCATTAGCGTCGCTGCCGGGTTGGGCGGCTTGGGTAATGGTCTCCCCGCCCGAGCCGGAGAAGCGGTTGGTGGCATCTACCGCATGGCCCTGCACTTGCGCGATGATGCGTTCGATCGGCCCGCCGGGGGCGAGCTGCACGATGGCAAAATTCAGGATCATGATGCCCAGCAAAGTGGGGATGATCAGCAATAAACGGCGCAGCAGATAACCAAGCATATCAAGACCATAGCCGCATCTGCGAATTGTTTCCAGCCCGAGATTTTGCCGCAGCCTACCGTAGCGGCATTTTGGTGTTGTGCTGGTCAGCTGCTCGCGCCTATCTTGCCAACTACAATCAGGAGGCAAAAATGGCAGAAATTCACGTCAACATTTCACGAGCACATTTGTATAAAATTTACCGGGACATGAATCCGGCCAAATTTCCGCAGTTTACGACTGACCCGCTTGGATGGGCGCGGTCAGTGCCAAGTCGTTTGTTCAACCGCTTTGCCATGCCGCACAACCGGCGTTGTGAAGTAGTTGGCGAGGCGCTGACTATTCTGAATTGGGCAGCTAAGGAATCTCAGCAGGGGCGGGTCGTGCTCAGTAGTAATCCGGAAGGGCAGGATATTGCGCGCCTCAATATGCGCAGTCTTGAAATGGCACGTCTGTTGGCGGGCTCTCAATGTAAGCCAGGCTAAGATAAACATTACATTGATCTGAAATTGCCCCTCTGGCTTTCAGCTGGAGGGGTTATTGTTTCAGCGCTGCGTCCTTGCCTGCATCGACCCACCATTCATCCGGCCAGCCGAGTGAATAGCGCGCCATATGCGCGGGGTGGCTAAAGCGGTTCCAGTAGGCTACGCGGTAGCTGGAGAGGTGCCAGTTGGGCACCACATACCAGCCGCTGAGCAGCACGCGGTCGAGCGCGCGGGTGGTGGCGACCAGCCGGTCACGATCTGGCGCCTTGATGATTTGCTCAATCAGCTGATCAATCACCGGATTGGCCACGCCCGCCACATTGGGGGAGCCGGCAATCGCGGCCGACTGGCTGGACCAGAAACCGGCCTGCTCATTGCCCGGCGAGAGCGACTGGCCAAAGCCGCCGCTGATCATATCAAAATCGCGCTCGTTCAGGCGGGCCTGATATTGCGCGGTGTCTACCATGCGGATACTGGCCTTGATGCCCAGCCGCTCCAGATTGCGCAGATAGGGCTGCACAACGCGCTCAAACGCGCTGTCAAACAGCAGTACTTCAAAAGTCAGGGGCTTGCCGGTAGCTTTGTTGGTCATCACGCCTTTCTGAATTTCATAGCCCGCGTCTTTGAGAAGATTGTTGGCCTGCATCAGCAGATCACGGATATTGCCGTCTCCCTTGGTCACTGGCAGCGTGAAGGGCTGAGTGAATAGGGTTTCAGGCAGCTGGGCGCGAAATGGCTCTAAAACGGCCAGTTCGGCGCAGGTCGGAACACCGCTGGAGGCCAGCTCGCTGTTGGAGAAATAGCTGGTCGAGCGCTTGTACTGGCCGTGGAACAGGTTGGCGTTCATCCACTCAAAGTCCATGAGCAGGGCCAGCGCATGACGCACACGCACATCTTTAAACACATCACGGCGGGTATTGAACACAAAGCCCTGCATACCCTGCGGGTTCTGGTGGGCAATCTCTTCCTTGATGACCTGACCCTTCTGCACAGCCGGGAAGTCATAAGCGGTGGCCCACAGGCGCGCCACGCGCTCAGCGCGGAAATCAACCTCGCCCGCCTTGAAGGCTTCCATCATCACGTTTTCATCGCGGTAATAATCGATCTTGATGGTATCGATGTTGTAGCGGCCGCGATTGACCGGCAGGTCCTTGCCCCAATAATCAGCGCGGCGCTGATAGCTGATGGAGCGGCCTGCCTGCACATCCTTGACGGCATACGGCCCCGAGCCGACCGGTGGGGTCAGCGTGGTGTCCTCAAAATTCTTACCGTCCCAATAATGCTTGGGCAGCACCGCCAGCTGGCCGATAATCAGCGGCAATTCACGGTTGCCGGCCATCTTGAATGTAAACTTCACACGGGTGGGGCTTTCAGCCTCTACCTTCTGCACTTCAGCATAATAAGCACGGAAGAACGGGTTGCCTTTGCTGATGAGGGTGTTGAAGGTCCAGACCACATCATCGGCTGTGACTGGTTTGCCATCGCTGAACTTGGCGTTGGGGTTCAGGTTAAAGGCAATCCAGCTGCGGTCTGCCGGTATATCCACGCTTTGCGCCAGCAGGCCGTATTGGGAGAAGGGCTCATCCTCGCTCTGATACATCAGGGTGTCGTACATCAGGCCCAGATTGTCAGCCGCCTCACCCTTGAGAATGAACGGATTGAGGTTATCAAAACTGCCAAAGCCCGCCAGCTTGACGCTGCCGCCTTTGGGCGCGTCCGGATTGACATAGGGCAGGTGAGCAAAATTGGCCGCTAGCGCCGGGCTGCCATGCAGGGCAATGCCGGGCGCAGCGGTGATGGCGGCATCGGCGGCAATGGGCGGCAGGGCCGGGCAGCTCTGATCAGCGTGCGCGGCGATGGGGCTTAGCCAAAGCGTAAGAGCGAGAATAGCAGGGGTCAGCAGGCGGTAGGTATGCATGAGCGGCAGTTTAAGCGCGCGCCCGCAATCTCACAAGGTCGAGAGTTGGGCGAGCGGGCTAAAGAAAACGGCCCGCTCGTGTGGCGAGCGGGCCGTTCATTCGTCTTAAGATAGTGGTGCTTGATTACGGCAGCGGCTTCGGGCTGTCGGCCAGTGTGCGCAGGTAAGCGATTACGTTGGCGCGGTCCTGAACATTCTTGAAACCGGCAAACGCCATCTTGGTGCCGGGAACGGCAGCCTTGGGGTTGGCCAGGAAGGTGTTGAGGGCTTCGTAATCCCAAGTCTTGTCATGCAGCGCCTTCATCGCATTGGAATAGGCAAAGCCTTCAGCATGGGCGTGCGGGGCGCCGATGATACCATAAAGGTTCGGACCCACCTTGTTGGGGCCGCCCTTGGTGAAGTCGTGGCAGGCGGCGCAAACCTTAACCGAGGCCTGGCCCTTGGCCACATCTGCGCCAGCGAGCAGGGCGCTGACCGGTTCGATCACGGCAGCTGCCGGTGCGGCGGTACCAGTGCTTGAGGCAGCAACAACGCCTTCAACCTTGTAGACATTCTCTTCAAGGTGCTCAGGGGATACAACCTTACCAGCCGTAAAACCGGCCAGCATGGCAACCAGGCCCGCCAGAACGACGGCGCCAAAAATCTTGTTAATTTCGAAGCTGTTCATGTTCGTCTCCGTTAGATGGCGCCAAAATACTCCTGCATATATTAATTGTCGAGAGCAGGCTTGACGGCACCCCCTAAAAAAGCACAGATTCCGCGCACGATGCGTACAATTCCCACAAACCCCATTATTCTTATCCCGGCCCGCATGGCCTCCACCCGCCTGCCGGGTAAGCCTTTGGCCGATATTTTGGGCCTGCCCATGATTGTGCAGGTCTTGCGCCGCGCGCAAGAGGCCCAAATTGGTCCGGTTGCCATTGCTTGTGCCGAGCCTGAAATTGCCGCTGCGGTAGAAGCTGCAGGCGGGCAGGCGGTGCTGACGCGCCCCGATCATCCGTCCGGTTCTGACCGTATTTTCGAAGCGTTGCAGCAGCTTGATCCGCAAGGCCAGTATGACGCCATCATCAATGTGCAGGGGGATCTGCCCAGCGTAGAACCGGCGACTATCGCCGCGGTTTTTGCGTTGCTGAAAAACCCGGATGTGGATATCGCTACCGCTGTCGCGCCGATTGATAATGAGCATGACAAAAACAATCCTGCCGTGGTGAAGGCGGCGCTGGAAGTGAAGCCTGGCGCACGGGCTGGCCGCGCGCTTTATTTCAGCCGCACCACCATGCCCAGCGGTGAGGGCGTGCTGTGGCACCATATTGGCCTTTATGGCTATCGCCGCGATGCGCTGGAGCGCTTTGTAAAATTGCCCCCGGCTGAAATTGAAAAGCGCGAAAAGCTGGAGCAGCTGCGCGCGCTGGCGGATGGTATGCGGGTTGATGCCGCGCTGGTGGATGAAGTGCCGCTGGGGGTTGATACGCCCGACGATCTCGAGAAAGCCCGCCGTTTGCTGGCGGCACGGAGTGCCAAATGACCGATAACATCATTGCATTTCAGGGCGTGCCGGGCGCCTATGCGGATCTGGCCTGCCGGTCGGTTTATCCGGCGATGGATACCCTCTCTTGCGGCAGCTTTGAAGAATGCTTTGTGGCTGTGCGTGACCTGAAGGCTAAATACGCCATGATTCCGGTGGAAAATTCCATCGCCGGGCGTGTAGCCGATATTCACCATCTGTTGCCGGAAGGTGGCCTTTATATTGTGGGTGAGCATTATCAGCGCGTGCTGCATCATCTGCTGGGTCTCCCGGGTGCGCAGATCGAGCAGATCAAAACCGCTAAAAGCCATATTCAGGCGCTAACGCAATGCCGCAAGTTTCTGGCTAGCCATAACATTCGTCCGGTCTCGAGCGGTGATACAGCTGGTGGTGCCAAGGATGTTGCTGAGCAGGGCGATCCCAGCGTGGCGGGTATTGCCTCCTCGCTCGCCGGGGAGATTTATGGGCTGCAGTCCCTCGCCGCTGATATTGCCGATATGCCGGAGAACACCACGCGCTTTCTTATTCTGGCGCGTGAGCCGCAGATTCCGGCAGTGGGTGATTTCTGTATGACTTCCCTGCTGTTCCGGGTGCGCTCGGTACCGGCGGCGCTGTATAAGGCGCTGGGCGGCTTTGCCACCTGCGGCGTGAATCTGACCAAGATTGAGAGCTATCTGGTCGGTGGCCGTTTTGATGCCGCGCAGTTCTATATCGATGTTGAAGGCCACCCGGACGAGCGCCCGCTGAAACTGGCGCTGGAAGAGCTGGCCTTTTTTGCTTCGGAAGTACGGGTTTTAGGCACGTATCCGGCGCATCCGTTCCGGCGGCGGCCGGTTTAAGTCATCCCCATAATTGCTTTAAAAGGGGCTGGTGTTGGCCCTGTTCTGTTTGCTAGGCTGCAGGCAGAACAGGGAATAAAAAATGAATACAAAATTATACCATGACTATCTTGATGATAGCGGGCGTGCCATGTCAGCTCAGCTGGTGTGCGCCGTGTTTGATGCCGTGAGCCAGCCAGATACCCGGCGTGAACCGGCCCCGCTTTTTAAAGCGATTGACCAGATCGCGCTGCTCGGCCAAGTGGCGCCGTTTATGTTTGGCGCGGCTTTGCATGAGATCGGTCTGCTCGCGGGCACCAGCCATGCGCAATATGGCACGGTTTCAACCGCGCTGCGTTTAACGGGAGATGCATTGCGGGACAATTACCTGCAAGCGCAGACACCTACCCAATATCGGCGTTGTCAGGATGGTGCCCATGTCTTGTTGCATCTGGCCAATGCGGCTTTGCCGGCGCGCGCAGCGGGAGCGCATCCGGATGATATTGCCCCACTGCGCCGCTCGTTCCAGCTGCTGGCAGAAGATGCCAGCTATGCCCATGTTATCGCCCTTTCAGGTGTAGTGCTGCAAACGCTGGATTGGCGCCAGCAAAGTTACGCGCTGGGTCAGCGTGCTGGTGAGCCCATCACCCTGCCTGAGCAAACGCAGGCAGTGCTGCACGCTGCCGCCCCGCTTTACGAAGACGCGTGGAAAAGCTCAGTTAGCCTCATCAGCAACCTGACGCTGCAAAAAATGGCGCAGCCGGGTTAACCCGGTCTGATCCGGGGGGGGAGCTAAATCTCCAGATGCTTGCGGATGTGGCTGGCGAGGTTGGGCAGTGGCACTTCTTCCTGATGCGCGGTCTTGAGGTGCTTGAGGGTTACAACGCCCTTGGCTTTTTCCTCACTGCCCATGATCAGGACGAGGGAGACACCGGCGCGGTCAGCATATTTCAGCTGTTTGCCCACCTTATGTTCGTCCACATACACCTCGACATTCAGGCCATGGCTGCGCAGCTCCGCCGCCATGCTGAAATAATCAGGCAGCAGGCTGGTATCGAGCTGGGTAATCAGCACATCGGCCATGCAGCCCTGTTCAGCCTTGATGATGCCGCGTTCCAGTAGCTGGCCAAACAGGCGGGTGGCGCCAATGGAAATGCCCACACCCGGCAGCTTGCTCTTGGTGTAGTGACCAGCCAGATTTTCATAGCGGCCGCCCGAGCAGATTGAGCCCAGCGCAATATCATCGAGCAGCAGCGTCTCATACACTGTGCCGGTATAGTAATCGAGGCCGCGTACGGTGGTCAGGTTCAAACGCACCGCGCTATCCGGCACGCCCAGCGCTTGCACGCCGTTATAAACAGCGCGTAGTTCGTTCAGGCCTTCGGTCAGCAAAGCGGGTGGGTTGGCAATAGCCGCCAGACGGGCCAGGGTCTCGGTATTGCTGCTGGGCAGGCTCAGCATGTCCATGAGGCGGGCGGCGATGTCAGCCGATAGGCCAGCTTCTTCCACCAGACGTTCACGCACTTTGTCGGCGCCAATTTTATCGAGGCGGTCAACTTCGTGCAGCGCGGCGGTTTGCGCTTCTTTGCCCTCAATGCCAAAGCTCTCTAAAATACCCTTGAGCAGCTTGCGGTTGTTGATCTGGATCTGGAAATTGGGAAGGCCAACTTCAGTAAAGATACTGTAGATGATGGCGGGCAGCTCGGCGTCATAGCCCATGGCCAGCCCGTCTTTACCAATCACGTCGATATCGCACTGGTAGAACTCGCGCTCACGGCCACGCTGCGGGCGCTCGCCGCGATAGACCTTCTGCATCTGGTAGCGGCGGAACGGGAAATTCAGCTGATGCTCATGCTGGGCCACAAAGCGGGCTAGCGGCACGGTCAGGTCAAAGCGCAAGGCCAGATCAGGCTCGTGCCCTTCCTTGCGGCCGCCGGTGGATTGCACCAGATAAACCTGCTTTTCGGTTTCGCCACCTTCTTTGGTGAGCAGCACATCCTTGATTTCAAACACCGGGGTTTCAACCGGCAGAAAGCCAAAGCGCTCATACACGCGGCGGATGGTTTCCAGAAAACGCTGGAAGGCAATCTGTTCTTTGGGCAGCCATTCAACGCTGCCAGCCGGGATGCGGGGAGTGGTAATCGTCATGATAGGGTGGTTATAGCGAGCGCAGCCAGCAGCTACAAGTAGCGCGGCAGCTGGCTCTTTATTTATCCTGATTAAGGGCCGGGCGCGCGCAGTTTGGGGGTAAAATCCTGCCCGCCCTGACGAATATCGCTGATAAAGCTGTCCTTGGCGGCCCAAAGCTGGGCGCGCACAGCATCGGGTGCGCGCAGCAATTCATGGCCCTCGCCGGGAAAGTCCAAACGGCGGGTGGCCGGGATCAAATATTGGGCGCGGGCATCAACCACGCGGTCATCCGGCGTGGCCAGAACGAGGGTGGGCACTTTTAAGGCAGGCAGGGCGGTTAGCAGGTCATGCCGGGCGCGCTTGGCCGCGCGTACCCAGCCCCAGGTGGGGCCACCATTGGTCAGATGCACCAGATCGTCCTGCATATCTTGCCATTCCTGATGGCGGCGTTCGTCCCGGGTGTGCGGGTTGCCGGCAAAAGCATCGCGCTGATGCGGGCCTTGGCCCAGGGCATAGCTGGTGGGGCGCAGGCGGCCCATGGCGTTGATGATGCGCCCGGCCATGGCCGGGGTCAGCGGCTTGGGAATATGGCTGGTGTTCATGTCCACCATCGGGGCGGTCACAATCAGGGCTTGGGCTGCCGGGCTGGGCGGCAGGCTGGCCAGCAGGCGCAAGGCAATCTGCGCGCCGGTGGAATGGGCCTCTACAATACCGGGTTTGCCGTTGAGGTTGGGGAGCCAGACTTTATCCCAAAATTCGCGCAGATCGCGTACATAGGTTTCAAAGCTGTCGATGTGCGAGGCTTGCGGTACCTGACGGGTCGAGCCGCCCTGACCGCGCAGGTCAAAGCAATAGGCCTGATAGCCACGCTGGGCCCATTCACCAGCCTCTTCGGTATATTTCTCGATAAATTCGGTACGGCCCGGTACCAACAGGACATGACCCTGCGCAGGCGCTGCCGGTTTCCACACGCCATAGCGCAGCTGGGCGCCATCGCGCAGGCTCAGATGTGTGATCTCCCAGTTTGCCATCTTCTTTTTCAGCTCAGGGTAAGTGGCATTCGTCATGGCGCAGGTTAGCTTACTCGTATATGAAATGTATAGGTTTTATATCCG
>Ga0255175_1000395_pt1 | contig 21950 bp, 27 predicted proteins | sample Atl_Atl_RepC_8d_FD_183628 | JGI IMG/M metagenome (GOLD analysis project Ga0255175, IMG submission 183628) | Freshwater microbial communities from Altamaha River, Georgia, United States - Atl_Atl_RepC_8d | ecosystem: Environmental > Aquatic > Freshwater > River | place: USA: Georgia | collected...
TGAGCGTACTAGCGAAATTGAAGAAGCTAGAGCTAGTGGAGTAGTTTGTGCAGTTATTATAGAAGATATAAAGCAGCAAAAACAACAGTATGATACTAGCCTGGCAAAACAAGCTGAGTGGGAAAAGCTACACCTATTAATAGATAAAAACCTACCACAACAAGTCCTAGACAAAAACGATTTGCAGCGCGAATATGAAAGAGTTAGTACACTAATCACAAAAACTCGTGAAGAAATACAGCGTTGTGAACAGCATAACAGTAGTGCTAAAGCTCATAATACTAAAGTAGATACTATTAAGCAGCAGCTTGGGGAAATGCGTCAAGAGCTAGAAGAACACACGTTTCAACTAGGATTAATTAATGAACGTATTAATATTGTTAGTATACTTAATAAAACTTTTTCAACAACTGGACTAGTAGCATACAAAATAGAGTGCTTAGTCAAGGATTTGGAGGAAATTACCAATCAATATTTAGTAGAATTAAGTGATGGTAGATTTCAGATTAGTTTTAAGGTAAACAGCAGTGATAAACTAAATGTGGTTATTAGTGATAATGGTCGCGATATAGATATTAGTGCACTTAGTGGTGGTGAAAAAGCCCGTGTAAATGTAGCTACACTGTTAGCTATTAGAAAATTAATGCAGACCTTAAGTAGCAGCCGTATTAACTTGTTAATCTTAGACGAAACTGTAGAAGCATTAGACGTAGATGGCAAAGATAAATTGGTAGAAGTACTACTCAAAGAAGAACACCTAAACACCTTTTTAGTTAGCCACGGTTTTAGTCACCCACTACTAGAGAAAGTAAATGTTATTAAACGTAATAACATATCTCGCATTGAGGCGTAGTATGAATATGAAGCACTATCAAAAAATAGCACAAGTGCGAAAAAATAAGCAATCTCGCGATAGACAAAAGATTGAACAACTAGACCTAGATACTAAAGAAAATTTATATACAGATCAACTAGGCAATATAGATTGGATTAAATTAGCCAAACACGTTAATGAGGCTATCAGTGGTAGATAGTCGTCAAAAAGGTGCACGCACAGAAACCTTAGCACGTGATATGTTGCGTAAGCACACTGGCTTAAATTGGGAACGAGTACCTGGGTCGGGTGCTCTCGACCCTAAACATCAGCTTAAGGGTGATCTCTACATACCTGGGCAAACAAACAGGTTTTGTGTTGAAGTAAAAGGCTATGCAGATGACCACATTAATAGTGGATTGCTAACGCATAAAACTCCACAATTAATAGAGTGGTGGCAACAAACTCAGCGTCAAGCTACGCAAGTAGATAAACTACCACTACTTATATTTAAACATGATCGCAGTAAACTGTTTGTGGCTACTGTAGTATTTGACGATGATGCATTGTTGGAGAAGCGCTGGCTAATGTACAATGCGGACGATTATGAGTTTTATATCTTCCTATTAGAAGATTGGCTTAACATAAGCACACTCAAATTTGTGTCTTGACACGGCCTAGCGTGTGTGATATAATAATAGATTACACTCTAAAAATACTATGAAAACCTTCAAACAAATAGAACAAAATCAAAACGCACTAATGATAGTAGATGCGCTTAATCTTGCTTTTAGATACAAGCATAGTGGCGCTAGAAACTTTGCCGAAGATTACTTACGCACAGTGCAAAGTCTTAGCAAGAGCTATAAAGCTCGTTGGACAATTATTGCCGCAGATCAGGGGTCAAGTAGCTATCGTAAAGAAATTTATCCACTTTATAAACAAAACCGCAAAGACAAATATGAGCAGCAAACTGAAGCTGAACGCGCAGAGTTTGAGCTATTCTTTGAAGATTTTACTAGCACACTAGAACTACTTGGTGAACACTATCCTGTGTTGCGCTATCAGGGTGTGGAAGCAGACGATATTGCTGCTTATATAGTATCAAAGAAAATTAAGTTGGGCATACCAGAAATTTGGTTAATGAGCAGTGATAAAGACTGGGACCTACTAGTACAACCAGGTGTTAACCGCTTTAGCTATGTAACACGCAAAGAAACTACATATGAAAACTGGAGTGATCATTATGGTTTTGAACCCACAGATTATATTCATGTTAAGTGTCTTATGGGCGATAGTGGCGATAATGTCCCTGGTGTGCCTGGTGTTGGACCTAAACGTGCTCAGCAACTTGTTGAAGAGTATGGTACTACCTGGGATATTATTAATAGTATTCCTTTACCTGGTAAGTACAAATACATTCAAGCCATTAATCAGAGTCGTGAACAGCTTGAAACAAATTATAAACTCATGGATTTACAAACTTACTGCAAAGATGCGCTAGGTTTGGACAACTGTAAAAATATTGATGAAATACTAGGACTAACATTAAAGTGAAATACAGTACACAATTCTTAAATATTAACACTAATCAGGATCACGGTCGTTATGAGGCAGCTAAACAAGTTGTAGAGTGCAGAGTCGATAATGCTGTCTACTTACCGAAACGTGCTAATCCTACGGATGCAGGTGCAGACTTACGCAGCACTGAAAAGTTGGAAATCTACCCTGGTGAAACAAAAGTTGTTAATACTGGTGTAGCGGTCAAAATTCCACAGGGTTATGGTGGCTTTGTATTTAACAGATCGGGACAAGGTAAAAACGGAATTATTGTGCTTAATGGCGTAGGCGTTATTGACAGTGATTATCGTGGAAATATAAAAGTAGCACTAAAAAATATTAGTGAAAACAGATATGGAATAGAGGTTGGAGATAGAATTGCACAACTGGTTATTTTACCAGTTATCTTATGCGATTTTGTCGACAGCTGGAATGATACAGAACGTGGTACTGGAGGATTTGGTAGCACAGGAAAATAGGAGCAATTATGCAAGTAAGTACACGAGCACAAGTAATTACAAGGAGGACTTATAACAGACCTACTAGTGATGATGGTAAACAATTTGAAACATGGGAACAGACCATAGAACGCGTTACAGAACATCAACGCTGGCTATGGGAACGTGCAGCAGCCCGTCCACTAGTACCCAATGAAATAAAAGAATTAAACGATCTTAAACAATTAATGCTAGATCGTAAAGTATTAATGGCTGGGCGCACACTGTGGCTAGGTGGAACGCCTGTAGCACAAACACGCGAAGCATCGCAGTTTAACTGTAGTTTTACACATGTAGAAACAGTCTATGATGTAGTTGATGTGTTATGGTTATTACTACAAGGTTGTGGTGTAGGCTTTAAACCCATTGTAGGTACACTAAATGGATTCTCAAAAACAATTAAGAATATCAAGGTTGTTAAAAGCCAACGAACAGCTAAAGGTGGAAATGAACAGAATGTTGAAATCTGGGATGCAACCACAAAAACTTGGACAATTAAAGTTGGCGACAGTGCCGAAGCATGGGCTAAATCTATCGGCAAGCTCCTTGCTGGCAAATACCCTGCTGATACTCTTGTGCTTGATTTTAGTGAGCTCAGACCTGCTGGGGAAAGGTTAAAAGGATATGGATGGATTAGCAGTGGTGACGCAGCTATCTCAAAAGCTTATGTTGCAATTGCCAACATACTTAATGGTAGGGCTGATAGCCTTCTCACTAGGATGGATATTCTTGACATTGTTAATCATCTCGGAACGATCCTGTCCAGTCGTAGATCGGCTGAAATCGCTCTTTTCGATTATGGTCAACCGGAGTGGGAAGAATTTGCAGTAGCTAAAAAGGATTTTTGGCTATATGATCGTGCACATCGTCAGCAATCGAATAATAGCCTAGTATTCAAGGAAAAACCCACACGAGCTGAACTAAAGCATATATTTAATCTTATGCTAGAAGCTGGTGGTAGTGAACCAGGATTTATCAATGAACAAGAAGCTCTTAGACGTGCTCCGTGGTTTAAAGGAGCAAATCCATGCGTCGAAATCTTATTGGGCAACAAGTCCTTCTGTAACCTTACAGAAACGGACATCTCCAAGTTTAAAGGTGACACCGCTGGACTACACGATGCGATCAGATTGGCTGCCAGGGCAAATTATCGTCAAACCTGTGTTAATCTTAAAGACGGGATCTTACAAGAAGCATGGCACCTTAACAACTATTTCCTACGTCTCTGCGGGGTTGGTTTAACAGGTATTGCAATGCGTCCTGATATGAATAGTTATGACTATGAATATCTAAAACGCACAGCAACCGCTGCTGCTACTAGTATGGCTGATGAATTAGGATTACCACGTCCTAAGAATGTTACTTGCGTTAAGCCATCGGGAACATTAAGTAAGATCATGGATTGTACAGAAGGCGTACACAAGCCACTAGGCAAGTACATTTTCAACAATGTACAATTTAGTACCTATGACCCAATGATTCCGTTATTGCGTGATGCTGGGTACAAAGTAATTAATCATCCTACTGATCCTACTGGCGTATTAGTAACATTTCCGGTAGAGTGGAAAGATGTGCCATTTCATAAAGAGAGTGGTAAAGAAGTAAACTTGGAGAGTGCAGTACAACAGCTAGATAGGTATAAACTACTACAAACTAGCTGGACTCAACAAAACACTAGTGTAACTATTAGTTATGATCCTAGTGAAGTGTCGGAAATTATTGACTGGTTATTAAACAACTGGGATTGTTATGTAGGTGTTAGTTTTATCTACAGAACTGATCCTACTAAAACAGCCCAAGATTTAGGCTATTTATACCTTCCACAAGAAGTTGTAGATGAGCAAACATTCAAAGACTATGTTTATAACTTAAAACCAATTAACCTAGAAAGTGCTAACAGTTTTGATGAAATTGTTGGTGATGATTGTTCAACAGGCGCTTGCCCAATAAAATAATATGGAAAATACAGAACTTACCTTTACTTTTACAATACAAGAAGCAAACACGCTATTAATGGCACTACAAGAAATACCAGCTAAAGTAGCTAACCCACTTACAGCTAAGATTCAGCAACAAGCTCAGCCACAGCTGCCAAAACCAGAAGGTGAAGCTCCTAGCCTAGAAGTTGTTAAGTAATAAAAAAGCCCGCATATAGCGGGCTTTTTTATTTGTACTTATCAATAAGAATAGTGCACATATCTTGTATTTTTTCAATGTGCTTGCTATTTATTGTTTTTAACTGTAGTACTCTTTCTATTTCATTAATATAATCTATTATATCTTTGGGATACTCGTCATGCTCAAAACAATTTAGCATGTCTAATAACATAGACCTATATTCTTGTTGTTTTGTAGGTTTTGGTTGCTTGGGTGGTTTATCAAGGTTGTATTTAAGATATGTTGATACCCAATATATACCTTGATTCCTATTTTTAGGAGGAAGACGCATTATACTGGTGTATCTAGGTTACTATCTTCTTCATCTACATTATTAGGATCGTGCATATTGTCTAATTCATGAAATACTTCAACTAGTATATCACGATAGGGTTGATCTACACGGTGTAGGTCTAAGAGGTAAATATCTAAGTGATCGTTACGTAACAGCTCGGCATGATACATAAACTGACCAAATGCTTCTAGGTCTTCACTGATATTTTGATTTGCATAATCTTCTAGCACTTGCGCTGCCATCATACGCAGTGGTTCGCTGATCATGCCTTTTTCTGTTAATTTTACTAGTTGTAGTGCTTTACCTTCACGATCACGCATAATCTGATTACGTTTAGCACTACTCCAGCTATAACCACCATCTCCACCCCAAAGATCCCAAGCTACACGACCCTTACTAGGAAACCCTTCTTCTCCGCTATTAAAACCAGTAGCACGTTTATCTACCTCATGACGACTAAAAAAGCTATACATGCGTAAGACTACACTAGCTGATAGTGGATCACGATCCTTTAATTGATTTGCGCGGGCTAAACCTACAAGTGTTCCACCTGCTTTGCCCTCTTGCTTCCATTTAAGTGCTCGCCTAGCTGCACTAGCCATACCACTAGTAGGCTTGTAGGTTTTTGCCATATTTATTCCTTATAAGCTAAAATTATTTCTTTACATAGTCGGCTACGTACTATATCGCTATCCATAAATCTAACAACTTCTACACCTTCTATATGTTGTAGTCTACGTGTAGCATCGTCTAGTCCACTGTTTGTAATATCGCTTTGGCCGCTATCTCCACTTATTATTATTTTACAGTTTTTGCCTATGCGTGACAAGATCATTTTCATCTCATCCCTTGTAGCATTTTGAGCCTCGTCTAATAAGACTATACAGTTCTCAAAAGTAAGTCCACGCATAAATCCCAGTGGTTTAGGTAATATATCCCCATTTTTTAGTGCATATTCGTAAAATCCTTTGCCAAGACTGCGACTAAAGATTTCATCAAACGGTTCTAAGTAGGGCGCGTATTTTTCCTCTAGTGTGCCTGGTAGGAATCCTAGCCCGCGACCAGTTTCTATGTTAGGTCTGGTTAGGATAACACGCTTTATGCGACGATGAAATAATTCACCCGCCGCATAACTAGCTGCAATATAGGTTTTTCCTGTGCCGGCACTGCCTATACCAAATACTATATCATTTTCATATATAGCACGTAGGTATGTTTCTTGAATATAGTTTAGTGGTTTAACGTCACGAAAACCAAACTCAAGTGGTATTACATTAGAGTTACGCTGTTTTTTGCTAGAGCTTTTACTCATGGGCCGCCTATAAATTAATTTCACTTTTTATCGGGTACTTTGGTGCCTTCTAGTTTCTCGTGTACTTTAACCTCTTTGCAAACTTGCTCAGGCTTGCCATCTTTGCCCATAACAGGCTTGCCATCTTTTACCTTGTCAATACAAGCTTTTTCCTTTTTAGCTTCGTCTTTTTTAGCTGGAGCTTTTTCTTCTTTTTTGCTAGGCTCGTCCTTTTTTGCATCTGCTTTAGCTGGAGCTTTTTCTTCTTTCTTTTGTGGCTCGTCTTTTTTAGCTTCTGCTGCTAGTATTGGTTGTACTAAGAGGCTAGTAGCAAAAAGTGCAATTAAAATTTTATGCATAAATTTTCCTTTTATAGTTCAGGGAATTGTGGCTGTGGTGGCATTGGTTTTCCACCAAAACCTAGTGTAACACTTTGATTACCACTTTGAGGCATTTGACTAACTGTAATACCGCCGCTACCAATAGTTACTGTTGGTTGTGGTGGTGGGCTAGGTGGTTTATCCCAACCTTTATTAGCAGCAGCTAATGCCTGTTTTTGCGCTTCTTTATCACCGCTTGCTAGCATAATACCACTCAGTGTACCAGTTAAAAATGTAGCAATAGGAATAATCAGCTCAAAAAATTTATTATCTACAGGACTTATGCCGTTCATAGGTTGCGTAACAAATATAAGACTGTAGAGTACAACAAAAACAATACCAAATAGTGTAAGAGCTAGTACCATGCCAATAAAAAACTTAAGCCTGGCCATAAGCTCATCTTCTGTATAACGTGGGCCTTCCCATAGGTCTTTAATCATTTGCAATCCTTTGGTGCACTAACACTGGTGGGTTGTTTGTTATTAGTGTTATTAGCTTTTTCATATGGTGTTAAATCTTCTGGGCAGGTGCCGTTAGCGCTACAGTAAGGACGTTTACATACCTTATGTTCCCAATTATCAGGATTTTGACAAGGATAACGATACATATCGCTACAACCAGCTAATAATAGTGTTAATGCTATTATCCTAACCATGGAATCCACATCCATAGTGCTTGAGTAACTAATAGACTACCAAGTGCACCTACTACGGTGCTAACCCAGAACATTGGCATACTAGCTGCTAGTATGCTAGCAGTTAATAACACAATGCTAATTTGCAGTACGCTGCCACCCCAGGTAAACCAAGGACTGCGTTGTTTAGCTTGATCACGTTCTGCCTCAAGTGCTTTGGCTTTTTCCATTATCTCTTTTTTATCGTCGCTCATGCGTTTAGCTTCTGCTAAAAACTTATCACGATTTTCAGGCTTTTGTGCTTCTGCTGCGCTAATCTCGTAGAGAACGCCACGAACATTTTTAGCCTGATACCAAGCCCACATATTATTAGCTTGTATAGTATTATTTTGTATTTTGCTACTATTGCTACCACCAATCATAGTATTGATTGCTAGTAGTGCTGCTAGAAATACAATAACAAATCCAGCTTTGTCCTTGATTTTAGCTTCTTTTTCGCTACGAGTTAGCGGTTTAGGTTCTGGTTTATCACTCATACTAGTCCTTACTTGTTAGCTAGTGGATTATCTAGTGCTTTTTTAAGATCTTCACTAATTTTCTTGTCAAGTGCCTTTAATTTAGCATCAACTTCACGATTATTAGTTGCAATAGCCTTAGCATTATCAGCACTCATCTTATTCATTTCTTTAGTAGCAGCATTAAGTGATTGATCGGCCGCTTTTTGTATTGATCTAACCTCAACCTTAATTTCCTGCACAGTTTTGTCTAGCTCACGTTGCTGCGTTTTGTTACTAGCCTCTACACTTTCAACTACCTTTTCAAGTCTACGTATATCGCCCTTAAGATCATTTTTAATATCGCGTGTGTACTCAGCAGTTTTATCCGAACCTTCCTGCACAGCCCTAGCAGTTTTAGTAGAATTTTCCTCTATAACTGCCAGTCGTTTATCAAATTCACTAAAATCAGGTGCTACATATTCGGCAATCTTCTTTTTCATTCCTATATAGTCTTTGTAAACCTCAAAAGCACCATAAAGTGCACCTAGTACGCTGCTTAATAATGTAGCTACAACCATTAATTTAGCTGGAGTAAAATCATAACCACCTACGCTAATAACAGTATCTTTGCTAGCATATTTTTTAGCCGCGGCTTCTAACTCATCTACTTTTTTATCTAAGTTTACTTTTTCTTCACTCACGGCTACCTCCACTGTTGGTTTATCATCTGCTCGTGCAGTTGATCACTGCGTAAGTTCTGTAGTGCGCGTCTATTATCTACAGTACGCTGATTACGATAGATTTCCTTGGGCTGATAAAAACTAGCGTCTGCTAGTGCTATGGTATAAGCACTAAATCCAACCGGAACTACATTAATAGTGCTAATACTAACACCACTGGCTAGTGTACTATCTTCAGTTTTTTGATTAACGCTGGCTGTTTTAGTTGTGCTAGTTTCTTCTTGTGGTAAACTTGGTTTAGCTTCTAGTATACTATTAATAGGATTAGTACGATCGCTAGTAAAGTTAATAGCTTGTTGTGGTAATTCTGCACTAATTACAGGTGTAGCTATAATATAGCTGTTACTGGTGGTTTGACCAACTTCTACAGTTTGTTGTTGTGGCGCAGCTATTGCTAGTTGACTTAAATTGTTAACACTTTCGGTTTGTAGAATATTAACTGGTTTAGTTTCAATAGTAGGCTGCGATGGTGGTTGATATGTAGCTACGGCTTGACTAGTTATATTCATAGGCTGAACAGGTTGTGTAAACACACCTTGTTCTTGGTTTACTATGCTAGTAACTTGCATGGCATTAAAAACTACTACAGCACTTGTACTGGTTATGGATACGGGTTGTGCAAATTCTACTTGATTTTGTTGATTGCGTTGCTGTGCGCTAATATTAACTACGCTAGTACTACCTGGCTGTGGGCCCGTATTTAACAGTTGGTCTTGTCGTGAGGTAGCTGTGGAAAAATCAACAATAACTTGTTGTTCTTGTTTATCAATTACTTGACTAGCTTTAGCAGAATCTAGTGCTAGTGTTTCTGCTTGACGTATGCTTGCAGTTGCAGTTATGCTAGCTGTTTGTATAGCACCTTGACTAGCTTGTTGAGCTATTGAGGTTTCACGTTGTTGATTTTGCCTGATTAAGTTTAGTGCAAGTGCGGTTGAATCATTAGTTGTTTCAACCCTAGTAATATTTCTACTAGTAGATTCTCTATTTTCTGATTTTGGCTGCGCTTCCTCTCTAGCAGCAGTTATTGATGCTGGCGGTGGAGGTGGCGGTCTAGATTGTTGATTGTCCACTGGAGAAGGTGGTGGTAAACTAGTTGTATTAACCACAACAACAGGATTTGTTGTATTTGTATCTATTATTGTAGTAGTTATTGTACTAGTAGGAGTTGCAGTTGCTGTAGAAACAGTATTCGACAATGATACCTGTCTAGCCGCTTCTTGTTCTTCTGCTAGTTTTTTAACAGTTGCATCAAAATTACTGCAGTTAGGGCTGTATAGTGGTTGTGTATAGCAAGGATCAGGACTCCAAATAGGCCTAGTCCAGGCACTCCACTGAAAGTTATCACCCCATACTCCAGTAGCATACCACTGTATACCACCAAGATTTAAGCTATTTTGTGTTTCTGTAAATAAGAATCTGTTGCTATAACCGCCGCCGCTGTAATTACCTTCACGGTATTGGCTATCCTTAAACAACTCATTGTTATTTTTATCAGTTATTCTAAAATTTATAGTGCCACCATTAGCCCCACTACTACTAGTGCACCAAAATAAAAATGTATTGGTACAGTAATCTCCAGCATAGTAGCCAAAGCCATAGTCAAAACCGTATACTTGTACACCACCACCAATATGTGGCAGTCTAGTAGCTATATTATATCCCCACCAGTATAGTGGACTTGTACCGCCTTGAACTATACTGCTAAAACCTGGGCAGCTAGGACTGTAGGCTGGATTTAATATACATGGGTCAACACTATAATTAGCTCGTATATAAGCATCTTTAACTTGTGGACCATAACAGTCTGGCATAATACAGGCCCAATACCCTGCATCTTGCCCATATATGCCCATGTTTACTGAACCAGCTTGTGCTAGTGTTTTTGCTCCACTAAAAGTAACTGTTTCAGCTAGTTGTTGCCAGGTGGGGTTATAGGCGCTGTTGCCATCAGTAATATTTTTTAAGCCTAGTTGGTGTACATAAAATGTAGCTGCTCCGCTGCTAGGATAGTAACCTACTTCTACACGCAGTGTATCTTGTGGACCGCTAGTATCCCCACAACTACCACCAATTTGATTGGCACAGGGAAATCTATACTTTAAGCCATACATAAAACCAGTAACAAATACAGCATTAGTGTTTTGATAACCATGCGCAAAGCTACCTAGGTTAATGCCACTAATCCCTAATTCTTCACCAAGATAACTAAAAGTATAACCATCAGTTGCATTAAAACTTCCCTGCGGGCTGCCGTAAGGAGTCCAGTTACCTGGAGCCCCTGTAGTACTAGTCCAACCATTATTAGTTTTTAAACTGCTATCATAAGGTATAAGATTGCCTGTAGTGCTATCAATACTATAACCACTAGGAGTACTTACACTGCCGCTAACTACCTGCGCTGTAGCAAATCCAGGTAGTATAGCCATTACCGTTAGCGTGACAAGTATTGACCAGACTATTAACTTATCCCTCATCTAAACCAACCGACTTTTTTATTTTGTTTGGCAACTTCAGTTTCGGTTCTGTAGTCATATTGTGGAATCTTGTCTGGATTTGCCATCCACAATTCCTTAGCCTGATCACCGATTTTGCCTTCGTAGGGGCATGGTGTGCCGGCTGCCAGCATTGCCTCAAACACTCTGCGGTCTTGGCACATAGTAGCTACAGCAGCAACTTTCATGCCCATGTCAAATAAGGTTTTTGATAGTTTTAATCTTTCGCAATTTAGGTCACGTTGTGTGCCACCTAATGACATGCCTACAATTTGTGTTTGTACAGCACCGCTGCTACCAGTAGTACAAAGATCCTGTCCGCCACCACTCATCATTGCGGGTGCAATAGCAGTAGGCGGTGGTTGTATTACCCGCTGCGTAATCGTAGTATCATTAATATTACGATTGGTCATGTCGCCAGTTTGTATATTTTGATTAACTGCACTACTCGTGCTTTGATTAATGTTCGTGTTAGTTGTTGCAGCTGTGGTCTGATTTATATTGCGATTTGTCATATCGCCAGTTTGAATATTATTGTTAGTAGTTGTAGCTGTGGTCTGATTTATATTGCGATTTGTCATATCGCCAGTTTGTACGTTGTTATTTGTTGTAGTAGCTGTGCTAGTATTAACATTGTTATTGTTGTAAGTCATTGTGCCACTATTAACATTGTTATTTGTATTTACGCTAGTACTAGTATTAATATTAGTATTTGAACTAGTGCTTGTACTAGTATTAATGTTACGGTTAGTCATGTCACCAGTATTAATATTATTATTGGTACTTGTGCTAACGTTATTGTTGTTGTAAGTAACAGTACCACTCATAATATTGCGATTAGTACTATCACTAACACTGGTATTTTGATTAATATTAGTTATTTGTCCACTTTGAATATTATTGTTAGTATTAACATTAGTATTAGTGCTAGTACTGGTATTTGCATTGTTGTTATTGTAAGTCATTGTACCCGTATTAACATTGTTATTGTTATAGGTAACTGACCCACTCATAGCATTGTTGTTATTATTAGTAACAGTACCACTTTGTACATTATTATTAGTGTTAACGTTTGTACTGGTGCTAGTACTAGTATTTATATTATTATTAGTATTAGTACTGGTACTAGTTACGGTACTATTATTAGTATTAGTGCTTGTACTAGTACTCATATTATTAGTAGTTACACTGCTGGTGCTGTTACTAACGCTATTAGTATCTACAAGGCTTTTGCTGTCATAGGTGCCTTGATTTATTAAGTTAACACTACTAGTAGTCGTACCGCCAGTAGTACTTTGTGTACTAGTATTTTGTGCTAGCGCTGTGCTAGCTAATAAGAATAGTGCAAAGGCTAATATCTTACGCATATTAGTCTCCTCTAAGAGTTATTGGCCTAGTATATGCAAGCAGTGCTCGTAATGCTTTTTTCTATCCTCTAAGCCTATCGTACCACCGTTGATACGTTTTGTTAGTGTAAGTATATCACGTTTATCCGCCCACTGATTGAGATTGTTTGATTCCCAAAACCAGCAAGCACTTTGCGCAGCTCCTTCAAAGGTTTCCATATATTCTGATGCTTCTTCTGGACTAATTTGTAGGCTGGCAGCAAACCAGCTGTAATTATCACGCCCAGTTACTTGTATTAATCCACGCCCACAAAAACGCCAACCATCACCCGATTCTTCAGGCCCATTGCCCATGCGACTTGCATATACACGATTAGCAATCTTTTGCGGTTGCTTTTCATATTGTTGCGCCAATGCATCTGTGGGAAAATACTTGGCAAATACCTTACGTAGGCTTTGCCACTTATAGTTAAGATTTTCTTTAATAAACACAAATCCACCCGACTCATGTGCACATTGCGCTAAAAAGGCAGCTATGCGATCTGGTGTGTTTATTTCATATTGTGGCAGTAGTTGTTCTAGTGCGTGATGCCAGTAGCTGGCATATTGATTTTTTGGTATAACCTGCTTAAGTTGATCTAGTGTTAATTCCATTACTTGTCCTTTTTCCAGTGAGTGTTATACCACTTAACCCAACTATCGTTATTTAGTTTGCATAGATGATATAGCTGGTAGTTTTGTTGTACTAGATCTACAAGTTCTGCCATACTTACAGCTTGTGCGTCTATGGTTTTTAATATTTCACACTGTTTTACCATTGCCGGATCAGGTACTTGTGGCCAGGGTGGGTTTATTTTAAAAGTTTGTAGGCAACCGGCTAGTGGCAGTGCTAGTAGTAACGCTAGATATTTCATTGTTTAACACCCTTAGCAGTATTATTTAATCGTTCTATATAAAGCTCGGGCACTGTAGGACAATTTTTAGCGTTTGCTAATACATCTTCCAGCTTTTTATTAGCAGCAGCTTTATCCTTTTCGCCTAGTGCAGCATATTTATCCTGCTCAGCTTTACTAAGTGTTGCCAATACATTTTGTACTGTAGCGTCCTTGCTTTTAAGCACTTCAATAAATCTCTTATTTTGCTGACGCTCACGTTCTGCACTTTCCTTAAGTTGTTGCAGTTTAGCTTCTCGCTCCACCTTTAGCTCATTATTAACAATCTCTTGCTGTTTGGCTGCCTGCTCCACTTTAGCAGTTTCAGCCGCTAATTTCTCCTGCCAGTAGTTATTATTCCAATTTGCACCCATAAAAAATACTGTGAGTGCAAATAGTGGAATAGTACTATAGTGTACAACTTTAGCCTGCGGTATTAAGTGTGCAAAGAATCTGGTTATAAAAAACAATAATACGCAAGCTGTCGCTAACAGTGGGAAGAACCAGTCTGGTATAAAGTTTAGGATAAACATACTTATGCTTTACAATTTTGTGGTATAATCTTATTACCTAAAAATAATGCAGTATAAGACCATAAATGAAACATACCTACTTTTCTACCAATTAAACTATGAAATTTATTATCATCTAGAGTACTTTCTCTATGCTGATTAACAAATTCATTCATTAAATTAGTTATATTATTAGGCAAAGGTAAATTTTTATAATCTTTCCAGAATGCACTGTCATCTCGTGCAGTTAATTGATAGTGCGCTGTTACAAAATCTAAAATATCATTGTGCTGCTCTTTCATTTCTAGATTAAATTTATCTTTAAATGTTTGTAGTGGTATATTTTTAGCCTGCATATATTCATTAAGCAACATTACGGCATAATTTGCAATTGCAATAGCTGTACTTTCTATTGGTTCGCAAAAGAAACCACTTAATCCAATAGACACAACATTTTTATGCCATAGGTTTGGTCTAAATCCTGTTCTAAATTTAATAAGTCTTAAATCAATATCTTCTAAATTGTAACCCCACCGGTTCGTTAAATAATCTTTAAATTCCAATTTAGCATTATCACTATCAATATAGCGACTAGCATGAATATATCCTGTACCTATACGAGTATCTAGCGGTATATTAAATACCCAACCACTAGACAGCCCCGTACAGGTAGTAAGATTTGTTTTTTGTAACTGTTCTTTTATATATGGTAACTGTACTACCAAAGCCTGGTCTACAAATAATCTATCGCTGACGCTTGTCCATGGTGATTCAACAGCATTACTTAAAATACTTGCAAAACCAGTACAATCAATATAAAGATCAGCAGTCACTTGTTGCCCATTATCTAATACAATGCTTTCTATTTCTCCAAGATCATTTTGTTTAATATTGGATACTACAGAGTCTATTAGCCTAACATTTGGTCTATCTTTTACAGTAGTTTTCAGTAGTGCGGAATATTTAACTGCATTAATATGAAATGCACCTCCACCTCCATTAGCAGCAGTTTTATAATTTGTAAACCAATCTGTGCGTTCTATGAAACCATTTTTTAGCCTTGATCCAGCCCAAGTATATTTACTAGCAAAATCCCACTGATTGTCTATATTTTTATAATAACCATATCTTATTGCTTTAGCTAATGTTATACGATCAATGTCTGCTGCATCTAAAAAAGGATGTAGCCACCTTGAATTTTTTGTATAAAAATTTTCAAAACCTATTCCAAGTTTAATTGTGGCATCAACTGAATTTGCCCATTCATTAGTTTGCAGTATAGGCAATTTCATAGCACGATGTGCAAGGTGTAAGTGTGGTAAAGTACTTTCGCCTACACCAATAATAGGTATATTACTCGGATCTAATATAGTTATGGTAATGTCTGTATTAGTTGAAAGTATTGCAGCAGTAGACCATCCAGCTGTACCTCCACCTACAATAATAATATGTTTATGCATTTATGACCAATCTATAGCCTGCCTAGCTCTTTCACGTTCGTCTAATATATCTTGTGGAATAGCTACCCCTGTTTCCTCTTTTCTTATAACATACCAATCTGTGCTTCTTAAATAATCAAGCAATCGTTGATTTTCAGCATAACGGCGACTTCGTTCTTCGCTAACATCTAGTGTTTGTAAAAATTGCAATACTTCTGCAACTTGAGATTCAGTCATTTGATGCTCTACTTGTCCTTGAAAATAACTTCTAACATTCATGGAAAACTGTATAGCATCATAAGAAAATGAAAACACAGGACGAGTTCGTCCAATAATATGTTTACCATCCTTCATAATAGAGACATTAGATAACGGATTTGATGGTACAATCATCATTGGTTGTTCAACAACAGTCATTAAAATTTGCTCCAAAATAATTTATAAATTTAATAGTAATAAGCCCAGTAGGAAGTATCAACCCAGTAGTAGTAGCCGGTTTCTACCCAATAAGCACCGGGGTCGACCCAGGTAGTGACATCGTCGTCGTAGTACCACTGCCACAGATTGGAGTAGCCATAAAAACCGGTTACTATAAGCCAGCCCTGGTAGCCACCGCTCCAAGGCGCTATGAAGTAAGGTTCAAGCATGCCCCACGAGGTATAGACACCCCAGACTTGTACAGCCTGCTCCCCACCGCTAGTATCCCACCATCCTGTTTTGCGTCCGTAAATTGTCTGGTTATAGCCCGGCGGGTCATACCAGTAGCCTTGACTTACATACTGATTATAGCCCGATGAAACCCAGGCCCGCTCCCATAGTCGGGTGCCGCCCGGTCGATTTAGTCGGTTAAACACAGATCCATTACCTATAAAATAGGTAATGGATGACATATTAATAGTTTGTGATGGCATAGTATTACCAATTTATAGTTAGCGTAGAACCGCTAACTGAAAAAGTAGCACCTACTGGACCTGCTGGACCCTGCACACCTTGTGGCCCACGAATCTGGTTAACAACAGCTGCTGGTATTGTTTGAGAGCCATTAAGCCATGCAGCACCAGCATTATTGACCGCTGTGACTTGCGTAGTGCCTGCATTATTTACGGTAGTAACTTGGGTGGAGCCAGCTGTATTGACTGCGTTTACTTTTGTAGTACCTGCGTCATTCACCGCATTAATTTGAGTAGTACCAGCACTATTAACTGCTGAAACATTAGCATTACCAATAGAAGATTCTGAGGCTTTTGCTAATAGTAACAGTTCTGTTGCTGTTGTTGAACTAGTTACGGCGTTTAAACGTGCTTGAAGTGTATTGGTATAAGTGGTAAAATCTACTGGCATTTAAATATCTCCTATTATAAACCTGCAAGAGCTAAAGCTCTTACGTCCTCTAATTCTGTAGGTGTAACTGGTATATAACCAAGTGCTGTAGTAATTTGAGTGCTAGTTAAAGTTACTGCAGCTGATACAGCAGTAGTAGTAATACTAGTTATTCGGCCTTTGGCGTCAACAGTTATTACTGGAACACTGCTTGCCCCGCCATAAGTACCACTTGTAGCTCCGCTGTTTGTTAAGGTCAAACTAATACTTGTAGAACCAACACCTGTAGCATCGCCTGTTACTGTAATAGTTTGATTACTTGTAATAAATCCAGCTCCATTAGTTAACTGATTAGTATTAGTGGGTATTGTTATAACACCTGTAGCACTATTATAAGCACCGCTACCGGCTGTAAAACTGATTGCACTGCGCACTCTAGTGTCAGTATAGTATTTATTAGTGGTGCCTTCAGTTAAACTATCAGTAGTGCCAGGACTTGGACTAATTTCTACATATGCACTACCAGTCCAGCGATATGTTTTATTTGTATCTTGTGTAACATAAATTATACCGCTAGTACCTGTAAGCGGAAATGTTGCTAGAGTAGTGTATTCTAATACGTCATCAACATAGCTTGGTAATTGTGCGCTAGGTACCTTGCCTGTTCCATCTAAGGTCGCATAACCGTTAGCTACACCACGATTACTTGTAGACTCTGGTGTAAACCCTAGGGCTGTGGTAACATTGCTACTAGTAATACCGCTAATAAATCCGGCCCCATTAGTTAATTGGTTAGTATTAGTAGGTATTGTTATAACACCTGTAGTATTATTATAACCACCACTGCCTGCAGTAAAACTAATTGCACTACGCGCTCTACTATCTGTATAGTATAGATTAGTACCTTCTGTAACAGAGCTAGTAGTAGGAGTTGAGTAACTTAATACACCAGTAGTACTGTTATAACTTAAATTACCGGTTACGCTAATTGCACTACGTGCTCTACTATCTGTATAGTATAGGTTAGTACCTTCTGTAACAGAGCTAGTAGTAGGAGTTGAGTAACTTAATACACCAGTAGTACTGTTATAACTTAAATTACCGGTTACGCTAATTGCTGTTCTTGCACGAGCATTTGTAAAATATAAATTACTACCTTCTGTAATTCCACTGGTAGTAGGAGTAGTATAGCTTAATACACCAGTAGAACTATTATAACTTAAATCACCGCTTGTACCAATAGCTGCTCGTGCTCGTGCATTGGTAAAATAAAGGGCATTTGTGTGTTCGACTATATCAGCTGTAGTTGGTTTATTTAATAAATCCGTGTAGCTACCAGTTGATAACACTGTAGCTGTTGGATTTACCATACGCAATGCAATAGCTGATGCAAAAGCCTTAGTTGCTGGCATACTTGCTCCTTATGGTGTTGTTGGTGCTGGTGTTGGTGGTGCCCAAGGCATTTGTGCTTCTGTAACAGGCGTAACCTTGTCAGCAATTTGTTTTGCTATTTGATTGTTAACATGTTCTTCATAACTACCAACAACTACAGCTTGAATCCACGATAGTACCACTTGTTCAGTTAATTGCTCAAATGGTATAAATTGATAATTTTCTGGCATGTTTAGTGTACTAAAAGGTGTAGCACCACTAAATGTACCGGTATTGTTATTTTCATCAGTACCAGTCTTTTGCCAATAAGTTTGAACTACAGCATTTTGATTGTTATTTTCGGTTTTGGTTTTTAAACTAGTTACTTTCCAGGTATATGTAATTGCCATTATTTTCTCCTAAAATGTTGGCTATTATAGGTTATGTCCAAGCGCTATTAGATTCCGTACCTTCCGCGGAATGCATTAAAATTTTGAAGTATTTCTGAGGCAGATAATGCTCTGTTGTACATATGAACTAATCCAACCTGACCGGTAAACGAGTTGGGTGAATTTCCGTAATATCTTCCTATAGCAAACCCTTTTGAAGAGTATCCGATAGATGTAACTAAATTTTGACTGTTCTTTAGTTCGCCGTTGACATATAGTCTAAGAACACTTCCGTCATAAGTTCCTACAACATATGCCCAAGTGTTAGCCCCTAAAGAACTGGTGCTAGCCATCTGTGATGCCCAACTACCATTTCCTATATTTAATGTAGGAGTATTATTATTTCCGCTTGAATCTATTAGGAATCCACCACCTGTACCCCAAGTACACCATCCGCACACACCGTGATAAGAAGTAATTGAAGTTTGTTTATACCATAATCCTAATGTTGGCGTTTGGGTTTGCATACTTGTATATCCTGTACCCAAATTAACAAAATCATCTATTCCGTCAAATACAATGACGCCTCCACTTGTATTAGTAAAAGTTGGGCCATTTGTCAAGGTTCCATTATTACTGTTTCCACTTAAATCTGTCCAAGTTGTTCCTGATCCTGGATAACTAACAGTATTTCCTGCGTCTAGAGATAGCACTAAGCCAGAAGTTACTATTGATTGTGAAATATTACTCCAACTAGTACTATATCCATCTAAAGAATTAGTAGTTGTGTTAAATCTAAGTGTTCCACTGGAAGGACTAGCCGGTCGGTTGGCCTCTGTACCTGGTGCTATTATACTTATGCTATTTGTTGAAGTGCCTGCGTATAGTGCCATAATTATTCCAATTACCTAACAAAAGCTATTATACCACCTTGTCCATTCTTCCAGCCTTGATGAACATTTATATTACTTTCGCCCCAAAACATATAATTATTTCCACCAGCATGTGAATTACCAGCATTAATCCACGGATCTTCTAATTGACCACTTCTAAATAGTACAGTTATAGATCCATTATAATTATTACCATCACTTGGAAAATTATTACTTGTAGCAATATTTGTTGTATAGGCAGTACTTACTCCTGGATATATATCAGCTAATCTCATTCTAATCCAATAGGTACCATTCCCTGTTTTAAATAATACTTGTGTTACAGATTGCTGACTGTAATTTCTCCAGTAATCTGCTATAGCTCCTGTTGAGCTATATGTTCCAGAAGAATATGATAGTCCACTCCAACTAGCTGTACTGTTACCACTAAACCAATTACTAGTAGTAGGGCTGGCTGCAAAACTCATCCAGCCACCACCATCAGTATCCATGTCACACCATAGGGCTGTAGCTACTCCACCTACTAAAATATAATAAGTTCCGGTTGTTGCACTAGGATTTGCTGATTTAATTGCGGCTGCTGATGCGGCAGGATTATTTATTGTACCTAAAGCAGCTCCTACGGTATTCCAGCTAGTTCCAGCATATACCTCAAAGCTCCCTGTAGTACTATTATACCGCATCTGTCCAGCACTAGGTGTAGCAGGTCGTTCTGCAGTAGTACCAGCTGCTAATATTTGTGTATTTGTTGTACTTGTGCCAATAATAAAAGCCATTATACTTCCTCCAGCACAATTTTATACTTACGACCGGTGCGATTATTTAACATGTAAATATTCTCTTCGCCCTCTTGCAGTGTCCAGTTACCCCAGGTACCGTCCACACTGTTTTGGCTACCATAATTACTAAAATGCATGTCAGCTGTGTAGATATTACGCCAGCGGGCTGTAAAGCTGCCTAAGTCATAGCTATTATCTGTACCAGGTAGTGTATGACCAGAAGAGTTTACAGTTAGTACATTTGTTTGATCAGAATATAATTTGATACCAAGATAACCACGTAACTCAAGCCAAGTATTTACAGTGCCGCCTACATTTAGGCGAATGGAGTCTGCATTTGTGCTTCCAGTTAAAACATCAAATACTGCACTTGATGTGGTAGAAGGTTTAATGGTCAACTTATTAGTCGGACTCATTCCAACTCCTACACCTGTGGAGTTGATCACTACGTAATTAGTAGTTTGCGCTGCGTTTCGGAAATAATGTGTGTCAGCACTAAACCAAGCGTTCCCCTGGCCGGCAAGAATATCCAAACCCAGCGCAGCGTTATTAGACGCCCCAGTCATTGCAATAATGCTATATAAAGCAGTACCTGGATTCATCGTCAAAATGGAATTAGACGCAGTATTTGAAATAGTTATACTGTTTGAGCGCATAGCGCCATTTACGTCTAACCTAACTCCAGGTGAACTTGTCCCAATACCTAAATTTTTATTAAAACTCCATGAGTCAGTAGCTGCGGCATAAATTAGGTTAGCACTAGCACCTGCCACAGTAATACCAGCACCGTCGGCTGCACCTGCGTTTATAGCGTTTTTTGCTAGTGTAATGTTAAGATCAGCAACTTCTAGTGTAGTGCTGTTTACAGTAGTTGTTGTACCATCAACTTGCAGGTTACCGCGAACACGTACTGTGCCAGTATCATCACCAACAGCAGCAGGATCAATAATTAGTGTACTAGGTCCGCGAAGTTCGCCTGCTAGTGTTAAGTTATTAAAACTAACATTACTAGTAGTACTAACCGCTTGACCAATAGCTATAGTTACTTTGCCAGCACCTGTAGAAGTTGATACACCCGTACCAGCTTCTAGCAGTAGTTGACCAGTACTAAGATTAATATTTTCTGTAAGACCACTACTAGCTGCTACAGTAAGTGTAGTTGGAACGGTTACTGCTGTAGTACTAATACTAGTAACTCTGCCTTTGCTATCAACTGTTAGTTGCGGTATTGCGCTAGCACTACCATAACTGCCCGCTGTAACTCCACTATTAGCTAGTGTAATTGCACTATAAGTGCCACTAACATCACCACCAAAACTAGCACCTAGTTGTAGGTATCTGCTATCTGCTTCACTTTTTAACCAGCCGTCACTTAAACCACGAGGTATAAAACTAACCACCTCTACACTATCATCAGCGGCTGCTCCTGTAGCAAGTACAACAGTAGTGCCATTACTAGCTGTATAATCATCTCCACTGACCAATTTAACGCCATTAAGGAAAACGTCCAAATAGCCAATGGTATAGCCACTAGTAGGAGTAAACGTAGTTTGATTACTAGTAGCTGTAAATTGTGTAACCACGCGCTGTGAAGCAACGCCTGGACTGTTTC
>Ga0255175_1000466_pt1 | contig 18243 bp, 17 predicted proteins | sample Atl_Atl_RepC_8d_FD_183628 | JGI IMG/M metagenome (GOLD analysis project Ga0255175, IMG submission 183628) | Freshwater microbial communities from Altamaha River, Georgia, United States - Atl_Atl_RepC_8d | ecosystem: Environmental > Aquatic > Freshwater > River | place: USA: Georgia | collected...
TCCTCAATATCCGGGGGATGGTCATCATCCAGGTTACCCAGGTCATGGGAGTGAAGTTCTTGATTTAGGTGTTTATCGTTCGATGTATGGTCACGATCGCTTAGATTTAACTCGATACATAGACATGTATAGATACAATGGACGCCGTATTCAAAGTATACGTGTTACGGCGTCTGCACAGCACAATGTTGCATTGGCCGATTTGCTGATGAATGGTTTTAATGTGGGGACTTTGCAATTCAGCGGAGGCTATTCTCAAACGCAAGAGATCCGTTTGAACAGCCCTGACCTTGGCGGAGAAGCGGGCAGTTTAGTTTTAAATACTCGCGGAAATATGACAATTGAACGTGTTTTAATTGTGTTAAGCCGCTATTAATTATCAAAACTTGACTAATCTTATTGTCAAATAAAGCGCCTCATGCGATGAATTTAAGAGGCGCTTTTTTTCGGAGGAAAATATGGAAACTCAAGAGACTCAGTTAATTCAAAATCTTGAAAAATCAAACACTTCGGCGGCGTTGCCTATTTTGTCTGATTATATGGATTTTCGTATTTTTCTAGCTGATTTTTACCGTTTTAAAAAAGAATCAACTAAGCGTTCTTTGAGACCTTACAATTATGCGATTTTTTCGGCGGCGGCGGATATTAAATCTCCGAATTATTTAAAGATGATTATTGAAGGTAAGCGTAATTTGTCGATGGATATGGTGGCTAAATTTGCTAGGGCCTGTGGTTTAAATAAAGCTCAATCGGACGAGTTTAAACTTTTGGTTGTGTTCAACCAGTCAGAAGATCCGGCTGATCGCAATTATGCTTTAAAGCAGTTATCGGAATTTCGCGTGGCTCAAAAACTTAAATTAGGTGAATTTGATCGCCGTGTATTTGAAAAAGTTCCGAATTGGATTGGCTGGATTATTTATGCTTTGGTTGATCAGGAGGGTGTTGTTTTTGAAACAGCCAAGCTCAAAGAGCTTTTACGTGGCAAAGCTTCAGAGGCTGAGATTGACCAAGCTCTTAAAAACTTAATAATAAGTGGCGAATTACAAAAAGATCCTGCAACGGGATTGATTAGTAAAGGTAAACCAACAGAAGCACCTGAAGAAATTCCACCGGCGCTCATTCGTCAGCTGCAAATGCAATTAATGTATTTGGGTTTAGAATCTCTTTATCAAGATAATGCAACCGAGCGAGAGTTTGGTTCGTTAACGCTATCTTTAACTCAGGCTGAGTTTGAAGATTTAAAATTTAAATTAAGACAAATGCGTAAAAGCTTACATAAAGAAAATTCGATAGCCCGCATGAATCAAAAAGGTGATCGCGTGTATCAGTTGAATTTACAGCTTTTTCCTGTTAGCAATCCTTCAAAAAAAGCAGAGTTAAATTAACTCCTGCTCTTATCTTAAAAATAGTCATAAAATTAAGCAATAAGACAGCATCTGGTGATTTAAAAATGATCGCTTTATGGATTTATTTTCTTAAAAACTCTTTACAGTATTTTTCTGTTTTTTAACAGATTTGCTGAACATTTAGTACATAGAAAATAAATCTTAAATTTTCTTAAACTTCATTTTTTGGTCAATTTGACACTGGAAAATCCACTGGATTGTGGAAAAGTCTGTGGATTCGGTTGATAACTCACTATGAAAAATCAATGTTTTGTTGCCGGTGCATAATTTAGCAGCTTATTTAATGCGCAGCATATATGTTCAGTGACAGAAAGCAACCTAAGCAAAATGTCACAAAAAACAGTTAAAAAGTGAAATTAAATGATAAAAATAGAGTGATTTTTCTATATCAATATATAGGACTATGGTCTAGCTTTTGGGGGCTATCTAGTGGTGATTAAAGCGTGATGTTTTTTATAGCATTTTGGGGTATGTGTTGTCTGGATGTTGATGAATTTTAGATGAATTGTGATTTGGTCTTTTGTGGATTTTAAGAAATCAGATATAATAATTAAACGAATTTGTTTTCGTGTACTGATCGTTTTGAAGTTGGGGGTGTACTGGCTTCGACGTGGGTGCTGAAGCAAAGGGAGCATACCGGGGCGCATGTGGACCTCGTTAAAAACGTGCAATTATTAGTTGCAAACAACGACTACGCTTTAGCAGCTTAGTTCTGCTACGGTCTTAATGTTGATCGACGGTGTCGATGCTAAGACCGACGATAATGCCGTCTCGGTGCTGACTGGTTTCTCTGGAGTTAGCACTTAATAGTTACCCAGGGGATTTCTCTTTTGAACTTTGTTTGTAGAGGTCTTAAGGGTTTAATAAAATACAAACTAAGTATGTAGCGCCTTTCTGTGGATCTCTTGCGGACCCGGGTTCAACTCCCGGCACCTCCACCAAACTCCTCTTTTATTAAATCTAATATATTAGATTTGGTGAAAGGGGGTTATTTTTGATCTTAATAATATAAATTATTAATTTAATAATAATTTTAATGACTTATTAAATTTTAGCACTCTATATTCGTTATCCCAAAATTAGACGACTATTTTACTCCACTTTCTTTTTATATTCCCTATGGTAATATGAAACTACATGCTTATAAATATGTAGTTTAAAGCGAGGATTTTATGACCCAAGTTGAAGATGAAAAATTAAGAAAGCCAAAAAGAAAGCGATCCCTACCAAAAAGTCGATCATACGATGTGAAGCTCACTAAGGAAGCTAGAACTCTTCGTCATCTTCGACGAGAGCTGGGTATGTCGATGCGTGAAGTGGCAGAAAAGATGGGTTGTTCAGATTCTCTTATTTCGCAAATTGAACAGGGACGTATGGATTTACCCAAAGGTAACTTTCTAGATCGCATTATCAAGTTGTATGGCGTTAAAAACCGTAAACGTTTTAGTGAAAAATGCATTCGCTATGGCGAAAAATTCACACCTCAGGAGTTAATATCTGAAGCCTTACCCAAACTTAATAAACAAGAGTTGTCATTCATCTTGAACTATATTGAAACCAGCATGAGCACGAGGAGATTGCAGGTTATCAAATAAAGTAACTAAGCTTTCTTAGCTTTCTTTTTGTGCTTTACAAGATCAACTACCTTGCTCGATTGCTTCAGGTGATCAAATTCGAGCGAATCTACAACTGCCTTTTGAATTTTTTCATCTGACTTGCGCCAGTAATAATCCAAAGAGCGCAAAGAAGAATGTCCCAGGTGCTCAGACACCGCTTTGATAGGAAGATTGCGGTCTAACGCTAGACTCGCCGTGCAAGCTCTGAGGTCATGAAATCTAAACCAATCTTTTTCAGAATGGTTCGACTTTTTGCTATCAGATTTTGATACTTTAACAGGTTTAATAATTCCTGCCTCGACTAAAAACTTTCGAATAACCACTGATGCTTTTCCATTTTTCCAATCAGGTACTCTTGGAAGAATAAAAAACGCGTCTGATTTATTTTGTTCAATCTCAGATATGAGCTCGACCATGCTTTTATTAAGATAAACTGTTCGAGCTTGACCATTTTTGGGTCGCTTCAAAGCTTTCTTTTTCCAAGACCAACTATACTCAATATTAATTCTTTCAGGTTTGCCATTTTGGTCTCTAATAATGTTTTCAAATTTCAAAGCATAAAGCTCAGCAGATCTTGCCCCGAGAAAGAATGCAAAGGATATGATATAATACCACTGTCTATCTCTCTTTTTGACATGTTCAATTAACTTGTAAACCTCCTCATGAGACAGACCAACTTCAGATTTTCTATTTTTCTGAACTTCTCGCCATGCATGCGGTTTCAGCCCATTGGCTGGATTGTTGTGCTTAGTCCAATCGTTGTGATTAAAAACACGGGTAACATGTCCAAAAATTTTTTGTTTTGTTGCTGGTGCAAGGGGTTCACCCTTGTCGTTTGTTAAAGCTTCGACATGATCTTGAATCATTACGCGCGTAATATCACTTAGCCATTTCTCATCCAATTTTTTTGTGTGCTTTTCTAGTGTTCCTTTAATATCATCTAGCTCTGATGAGACTGTTCCACTTAACTTTATCTTTGTTTCGATCCTTCGGTAGGCAAGCTCTTTGGCGTCTTTCCATTTTCGATCATTATTTTTAGCTTTTAAGCGAAGCTCCCAAAGTTCTCTTTGAAACTCTTTAAGTTGGTTTCTTGCGTTTTGAATACCCTTGATGTTGGCTTTTTTGCGATTAACTTGTCGCCCATTAATTACCAAGTAAAAATGAACGTCATAATGCTTGTATTTCTTTTTATTTCTGGCGCAGTAAATGTATGGCTCAACTAATTTGCCATGCACAAATTTTTCGGTTTGAGTATTTGTGTTTTCCGAATCGTTTTTTGGACTATCGTTACTATCCGCCATGCAAGCTCCATTTCATTCATTATATTATTATATCGCGTAATGAAGCGGGAGTCCGGTCTTAATTCAGTTCTGAGACGGTCAAAATTTGACGACTTATCTGTCTATAAGTCGGGTTTAAATAGCCAACGACCTAGTGTCTTAGCCTCTGAGATCAGTTGATCTTTCTCCAGTTCAGTCAGGTCACTTTCATACCTGATTCTGAACCCAGTTCCCTCCCAATCATAGCTAACGATAGCAACTAGAACTTCATAGTCATACTTTCGAAAGACCTTGTATCGTTTAGGGTTCTTGAATTCTGGATCTTGGACTTCTGGGATAATGAAAAAAGTGAACTTGTCTTGTGGCATATGACCTCCACCAGATAAATGGAAAATAGGTCAGCAAAAACTGCTGATCACAAAAAAATCACAATTTTATATGTAAATCCTCTATCCAAACAAAACTGATTTAAAAATCCTCATCAGTTTCTGGTGCCCTCTCAAATTTTAGACCCTGTCGCCTGTTGATTTCTTTCCAATTAAAGTTCTCCGGACTATTGATGATAAAATGTGTCCTAGTAATATCAAAAGGATCAATTTTTATTAATCCTAAAGAAAATAGCTGTTTCAATCCTTTCTGTATTGAATTGTAAGAGTACTTTGTAATTTGCTCAAGATTGCCCCTGGTAAAGCGATGTGATCTACGGTGTGGGTAACTCTCGTTTGACTGAACAAAAATGCAATACAAACGAAATGCTGTGGCTCCAACGACATTTTTATTCATCATAAAGGCAGGGATCTGTTTCATGTGGCACCTCAGGCATTAAATGGATTGCTTTTGATTTTTCCATTTATATTTTTGACCGTGGGAGCCTAGTTCAAATATGGATTGGGTCATGCACTCAGAGCCTAGGGCAATCAAAACAAGGACGGTCATGTTGCGATTGATAAGGCAGGGAAAGCGAAAGTTGTCTCGAAAATAAGACTCCTCTTTCTTCTCATTATTTTAATGGGGGGAAAGGGGGGCATTTCGGGAAAGCTTACTATAAAGAGATTTCCAACACGAAGTATACAAAGTCAGAAATAAGACACTGTTTAAGCAAAAGCATATAAAAAACAGAACCTAACTTATGATCCATTTAGATTTCATGGAAAATTACGACTTTGTTTTTAAAAGTATCAGAAATTGGTGGTTTCTTGGGTTGTTCATTGTTTTTTCGAGACCCGTGATCGAATACATTTTTTATCCAAGCAAAGGTTTTTGGATCAATTTTTATAGTTTTGGGGTTTCATCATTAATAGTCTATTGGTTTATGATACTTGCCAGATATAGAGATCAAGACCGGAAAGAAAAATTCGAAAAATATCGAATCAAAAAGCGAATGCAAGAAGCAATGGATCAGGCTAAGAAGTCTTTCGATCAAAATTCTCAATAGAATCAAATTCATTTTCAGCGACTATCCTCTGTCTTGTATCAAAGAGGTTCTCTTCCCGTATATCAACTTTTGCAATTTCTGGGTGGCAGATTTTTCTCCAGAAAAGTTCTTTATTTTGTGTCCAAGCTAACGGTCTTTTTGCAATTATAACTTTTCTTGCAAAAGACATTTCGCCAAACATTTTCAAGCACTGTGCGTGATAGTCGCCCGGTGCGATTAGTTGGCAGTTGTCTTTATTAAATTGCCAATCACTCCAAAGATTTTCGAAAAGAAGTTCACGATCTTTTTGTACTGTTGATAAATTCAAGTAGACCCCATCATAACGGTAGTGATCTTCTTCAACAGCTTTAGCGATTTCGAGTTCTTGCCTTTTGTAATCTTCGAACCATTTCTTATGATCTTCTTTCGTATGCGTTTCCTGTTGGGAATCGCTTGATTTAATTTTTCTCAAAATTTCAGAAATGAAAAGAATTCCTGATTTTAAAAGAACAAAAGAACGCCAACAGAGATGAGTAAGCAAACCAAATGAAAAAATAATTGATATAATTTTATAGAAATTCATTTCTCCGAATCCTATTTTTCAAAATAAAAACTGAGTCCACCAGATCCAACAGAATCACAGACCTGTTCACCGCTAAGTGTGTAGACATCGCTCGCTTCGCAATTTCGAAAAACAGAATTGTGAATTGAAACAATTTTTCCAGATAGTATGGCAGTGATCCCAATCATTGGGACTGTGCTGACTTGATTGTTCCAAATTTGTGCAAAGGTTGTGCTGTTCGAATTATTTTTTATTCTGTAAACTGAATTTTTCCAGTTGCTTGCAAATCCTTTTACTGTTGTGTCAGGAGAAGAAAATCCAAATGATGTGTCTGCTAAATTTGAAGAATTGTCTTCAAAAATTATTCCCTCTGGAGGCCAACTCCAGACACTTAAGCGATTCGTAATGCTGATTGCACCTTGTGCCTGGTGATGAAAAATTTTAAATTTTTTGAAAAGCAAGTCAGATTTATCCACTATCTGATTTCTGAAACCGAGATACAAGTTATTATCTAAATCTTTAAAGACCACTGATCTTCCATTTTGAAAAAGAATCCATTGACTTATTGGCGAGAAAAATTCACCGGCATTGCATTCACCTGTATTTGTTTCGGTGGATTTTACTACATGACCAGTATTTGCTAGCGATTCCGCATACTCGGAAATGGTTACTGTATTTGAGCTGACGGAAATCTGAATTCTAGAAGGTGCTCCATGGTTACCCTTTAAAAGTACAGCGTTATAGTGATGAGTTAGAAATCCCTCAACACATGATGGCTGATAGATCATGTAATCGCCTGATCGAGTGTTGATATCAGTTATAATAACTGCTAACTCATTCTCGACAATAAACTCCTCACCAATCACGAATGGCGGTAAGGCTTTTGTCACGATACTGTCAGCCGAATTAAATCCATAATAGCCAGGTTCTGCATTGTTTTGATCAGGGGTATTGCCATCCCCAGACGGGAAATCAGATGGTAGAGTTGCAGATCCCGATGAGCCACTACCACTGCATGCAGTCAAGATCGTAGACGCTATAATAATTATCAAACTTGTTTTCATTTCTATCCTTTCAGTTGTCCACCACACGCCACGCAAATTTGCGAGGCATTAAAAAGGTCAGTACAGCAACTCTCGATGAAAATTTCATTTCCACTTCGATAGAAGCCACCACTCAAATGTTTCCACAGTGTTTCAATGCACTGCTCTGCATGATGAGTAGTATGGAATTCATATCTTGCTACCGTATACATAAAGGCTTCCTTCTCATTACATTATCCCGCGGAAGTCCCACAAAATCCGGTAAATTCGGATTATTTGTCTCAAAGGTTGGCCGCCAAAGTTAATGCAAACAGAGCACCGGCATAATTTGAATGCTATTTGTCTGAAATCACAGACAAAATGTATACATTTTGTAGTTGTATTGTTTTTGGTTATCCGTATCATTTAGATATATACGGCATCAAAGGTGAAACAATGAAAAAGTCTGCATATAAGTCACTCGATCAATTGGTCGGTGAAAATGATGAGCGCGTCCCGCTTTCAACACGAGTCAAAAAGGACACAAAGATCTTTTTGGCGAAAGAAGCTAAAACAAGAAAACTAACTGTTTCAACTCTGTCCGCTGCGATTTTGGATGATTATGTTCAAAACTTAAAGCCGGAAAAGCGAGGCTAGCTAATGTCAACAAGAAGCGAAGCGCGCACACGTAAAGAGCTAATTGATCCAAAGCTAAAATCTGCTGGATGGTGTGATCATGAATGGCAGATTGAATGGGAATATCAAATTACCGATGGTCGAATTCACTTTGATGGCAAGGTCGGAAGACGTGGGACACCCAAAAAAGCAGACTACCTACTTCGATATAAACCAGCAAAAGCCATTGCAATTGTAGAAGCCAAGCGAGAATCCGAAGGGCATCTTGAGGGTGCTACCCAAGCGAAAGAATATGCGCAGAAATTAGGTCTTTGGTTTGCATATTCGACAAACGGAAATGAAATCGAGTTTTTTGATTTAAAGAAGAATACACAAATGTCCGTAGATCGGTTTCATACCCCGGACGAACTATGGAATATGTGGTTAGAGCATTCAGGCATTAAGCCAACAAAAGAAAAAGTATCAGCATTGTTGCAAGATTTCTACGATGAGTCACAAATTGGTAAGCGTAGAAAGCCTCGTTACTACCAAGAGATGGCGGTCAATCGAGCTGTTGATGCCGTGGTAAAAGATAAAAAACGAATTTTAATCACCCAAGCGACTGGTACCGGAAAGACATTCACCTCGCTTCAGCTTGTGTACAAACTCTGGAAGTCTGGAATTTCAAAACGAATACTTTTTATTGTTGATCGTAATTTGTTGGCAGATCAAGCCTACAAAGATTTCGACAATGCATTTGATAAGGATTCTTGCTACCGAATGTCCCCTGACGATGAAAAGTTCCCGCAAGGCAGGGCTGTATATTTTGGAATCTATCAATCTCTGGTCGGCGTTGACGAGGAAGGGAATTCAACTGGACGACCGGATCGATACAAAGAATTTGATCCTGACTTTTTTGATTTGATGGTTATCGATGAGGCTCATAGAGGCGGAGCCAATCAAGAGGGATCATGGTTTAGACTACTTGAGTATTTTAAATCTGCTGTGCAAGTTGGACTGACGGCAACACCAAAACGCGGTGAAAGCCATGACACCTATGCCTACTTCGGTGATCCGATTGTTAATTATTCGTTGAAAGATGGAATTGAAGACGGGTTTTTAAGTCCCTATATCATCAAGCGAGTAACATCGAACATAGATGCCCTTGGTTACCGACCAGAGCACACAGATATTCGCGACGTTAAAGGCGAAAAGCTTGAAGTAAAGGACTATCTGACTCCCGACTTTGAACGACAACTTTCGATCCCTCAGCGTACTCGCGCCTTTGCCTATCACCTTCTTAGGCATCTATGGGAAACGGATATCACAGGCAAAACAATCGTCTTTTGTGTTGATCAAAAGCATGCCAGCGATATGGCTAAGTACACGCAAGAGGCATTCAATAAATATAATGAAAAGTATCAATTAGGTTTTAATCATCCCTTTGCAGTCAGAATCACTGGAAATGATAAAGATTCGAATGGAAAATACCCATACCTAGAAGATTTTAAAAATCTTGAAGGTCAGTACCCAGTCGTAGTTACCACCTCCAAGTTATTAACAACGGGTGTTGATGTTCAGAGCATCAAAAATGTCGTTGTATTTAGAAATGTTGGATCAATTGTAGAGTTCAAGCAAATTATCGGACGCGGTACTCGTGTATATCCTCATCCAAACAAAGCAAAAGAAAAATTAGGTTTCTTCATTTTAGAATACGCCAATCACTCGACACAATTGTTCTATGATCCGCAGTGGGATGATGAAGCTGTAGAAGTAATTGATGAGGGTGGAATTGAAGTTGAAGAAACCACTGATCAAACTAATACAGAAAATGAAATACCAGAATCTGATCCAGTACCGGTTGCGAGCAACGAAGACATTGGTTCATCAACTGGAATTTTTGAAGAAGATGATGAAGAAGCCGTAAGACAAAAACGATACCGCATGAGCGAAGATTTTCTGCGCGGACAAGTCGGAGTCGTAGCTGAATCAATCAGCTTCACTGGCGCAGATGGCAGACCAATGAATGCTGATAAGTATACGCTTTACCAATCAGAGCTGTTCTTGAACAAATTCAAAGATATCAATGAGTTTAACAAAACATGGAAAGATATAAAAGCAAGAAGGCACTTTTTAGAAAATGAAAGCGTAGAGCTTGGTATTCAGATCAAAGCACTACAAAGTATTTTTCAATCAAAGCATCAGATTAACGAAGTAGATATTTATGATGTCCTTACAAACATTATATACGGCACTAGATATCTCACAAAATTTGATCGCGCAGAAAAAGCAAAAAAGGTTTCACCACAAACTTTTAAAGGAACGAATGAAAAGCAAACTGATTTGATCAATTCAATGTTGAAAGTTTATCAAGATTCGCCATTTGAATCATTCGCAGTCAGTAAAGAATTTTGGCAAACATCAACAATGAAAAAATTTGGATCATTTGCTGAAATTCAGAGCCTGGCGGGCGGCCAAGAAGGCTTACAAAATATCGTTAGCGGAATTCAAAATGCTCTCTATGACCCAAGGGTGGTCGCATGAGCGTAGAAAAAGACAAAGTGAAATTCATAAGAAATGAACTACCATCTTTCGAAGTTGTACCGATGCCACAAGATATTCTTGAACTTGATGAAGAAACTGTTGCTATTGGAAAGGCTAAGCTTGCTGGCGTTGAATTCGAAGATATTTTTGGACAGGAAGATCAAACTAGCCCCGAGTTTTTAGTTCGACAACAAAGGCAGATAATAAAAGGGCTATTTCATTCAGTAGAGGAAGTTAAAATAGCATTCTCATCGTCAGCTAGAGTTAAGCAAACGATGAAAGATATTGCTATTGATGGAGTCGATCTTGATTTCATAAAGAACTATTGTTCGAAGATGCAAATCAAGTTCTCAGATGATGCCACCGCTTTGGTAGCATTCGGATTTGGTGTTCAAGATTCAGGAGTGACCCATGTCGAAACGTGAAATTCCTGAAAGTTGGGCGTTAGATTCATTAAGTGGTCTTTGTGAATTCATTAGGAACGGAATCAGCGCAAAGCAAACTAAAGTTCCGCCGGGAGATCCCTTATCAAGAATTGAGACAATTTCAAGTGGCCATATAGATTTCACCAAAATTGGCTTTGCAAAAATTCCGGAAATTAAAAAGAATCAATACAGACTTCTGGGTGGCGATATACTTCTTAGTCACATCAATAGTTTTGAACATATAGGAAAGTCAGCGATCTTTAACTCTGACCAAGTTTTATACCATGGCATGAACCTATTGTGTTTACGCCCAAAAGATCTGATCGATTCCAAATTTTTAGCAAACTATCTAAAGTCAAATTTAGCCCGGGATTACTTCAAATCAAAGTGCAAGCGAGCCATAAATCAAGTTAGTATTAATACAAAAGACGTCGGCGATTTGCAGGTGCCCATACCGCCGGTAAGTGAGCAAAGGCGTATCGTAAGCAAAATTGAAGCAACCAAAGAAAGAGTTCAAGCAATTGAAGCCAGCATTTCAAAAGCTGACGAGCTCATTGAAAAATACCGAGAAGCACTTCTTCAAAAAGCATTTCGTGGCGAGCTTGTTCCTCAAGATCCAAAAGATGAACCAGCTTCAAAACTCATCGAACGAATCCGCGCCGAAAAGGAAAAGCAGTCTGACGGCAAAAAGAAAAAGAAAGATGAGTTACCCTCAATAAAACCTGAAGAGATTCCATTTGAAATTCCGAGCTCGTGGCTTTGGCTTAGGCTAGGAGATTTGATTTCTGTTTCTAGTGGAGATGGTTTGACAGCAAAAGAACAAAAAGGTGGTAGCATACCTGTTTTCGGAGGCAACGGAGTTGCCGGCTATCACAGCCAGGCAAACATTAATTTAAGTTCGATAATTATAGGACGGGTTGGGGCTAAATGTGGTGTTGTGCATGTTACCCCCGATAAGGCTTGGGTGACGGATAATGCCTTGATTGTAAAACCAAAATTAGATGTCGACAAAAAATGGCTCGCAGAAGCATTGTCATGGCTTAATTTAAATGCAGATGCAAATCGTTCCGCACAACCAGTTATATCTGGATCAAAAATATACCCAAGACTGATTCCGCTTCCACCCCGTGATGAGCAGGTGCGTATAGTCTCTAAAATTCAAAGTCAGTTAGTTTCAATCGAAAGTCTAAAACAAACTAAGTCAAAAATTGCTGAGATTTGCGCTGTGATATCTGAATCCATACTTGAATCTGCGTTTTCGGGAAATTTGGTTCGACAAGAAATTTCTGAGGGTACAGGTCATGACTTGATCGATAGAGTAAAAACCGAGTTGCAACAAAATGTGGGTTCAAAGGAACCTAAGTTAATTTCAACTTTTTCAAAGAACAAACGAGCTAAGAAATGACTGAAGCAAATTTGATTTCTGCCATATCTTACGTTTTCTCTGGGATTGGTGCATTCTTTCTTTGCAGGTCATACATAAACGTAACACCTAAGGAACTTGCCTTGCAGGCTAAAACATTTATTGGTGGTAACGACCATTTGCTGAGGTCGCTTGTGCAACAAAATTCAGATGCTTTGGTTGGCTTTACGCTTACGTTTTTCGGTGTTCTGATTGGGTTCCTATCTTTAAATTTTATCTATGTTACAGACTTGATTAGTCCATGGAAAATAATGACGATTTCGTTCACAATTGTTCTCAGTACTGCAATTTTTGTGAGCAAAAAACTTTTTCGTATAAGATTAAGAAAAGCACAGCTCTTCGGATTTTCGCTTTTTGTCGATGAATACATCCCTGACTGGGATCAAGACCGCTTCAAAGTCGACCGAATAATTGAAGCGATAAAAGATTTTAATTTGACTGATGATGATCGTGTAGACCTTGAAAGATATGAGCGTATTATTCACTTACTTTCACTTTCTGGTGCGCACCATACAATTCAAAAAATCAAAAATTTTAAATCAAGGAATCCTCAATGACATCAAAATCTCAACTTACAAATATAATCAATCAGTGCTGTGACATACTTAGAACCGATGATGGAATCACGGGTGCATGGCAATACACTGAAGCACTTTCTTGGTTGCTCTATCTAAAATTTTTCGATGACAAAGAAAAAGAAAGAAAAGCTCAAGCTGAACTCGAAGGAGACGAATATCACCCATTCTTGCAAAAGCAATATCAATGGGGTGTATGGACAGACCCTAAGAAGGGAAAAACCGGAAAAGAACTAACAAAATGGATCAATGAAGATCTAATTCCTTACCTTGCTGACTTAAAAGAAAGCAAAGAGGGTGATCCCCGGGGAATCATTTCTGCAATTTTTAAAAATACTCAGAATAGAGTTAATTCGGGATTTCTTTTAAAAGATGTAATCGAGAAAATTCAAGAAATTCACTTTGATGTTGGTGAAGAAGCTTTTGCACTTTCTCATATCTATGAAGATCTTCTTCGCAACATGGGTGAAGGTGGAGGAAATGCTGGTGAATACTACACGCCAAGACCACTGATCAAAACAATGATTCAAATTATTGATCCTAAGATTGGAGAAACCATTTACGACCCGGCATGCGGTACTGGTGGATTCTTAGCGCAGGCGCATTTGTATCTTGAGCCAAAGGCAAAAACGGCAGAAGCAAGAAAAATTCTAAACTACAAAACATTTTACGGTAAAGAGAAGACACCACTGCCATATGTACTTTGTCTAATGAATCTAACTCTTCATGGGTTAGATTATCCAAGAATTTCAAAAGAGAACACTCTTCAAACAGACATTCGTCAGATTGATGAGCGTGATAAATATGACATCATTTTAGCAAATCCTCCGTTCGGTGGAAAAGAACAGGCATTGATTCAAAAGAATTTCCCAGTTGAATCAGGGGCCACCGAACTCTTGTTTTTACAGCACATTGAAAAGACATTAAAAAATGGTGGAAGATCTGCGCTGGTAGTTCCGGAAGGTGTTTTGTTTCAAACGAATTCCGCTTATCAAGACGTAAAAAGAAAACTTCTTACTGAGTGCAATGTTCATACAGTTGTAAGTCTACCTGCCGGTGTTTTCTTGCCATACAGTGCAGTAAAAACATCTTTAATCTTTTTTGATAAGAGCAAACGAACTAAAGATGTATGGTTCTACGAAGTTTCACTTCAAGAATCTAAGAAGCTCACAAAAAAAGCTGGAATAACAGAATCGCATTTTGAAGATCTTCTCAAAAAATACAAGAAAAGAGAGAACAGCGAAAACAGTTGGCTAGTTCCTGTTGAGAAAATTCTTGAATCAGGATGCAATTTGTCAGCGGGTCATTACAACCCTCATGGCCCCGAAGAGGTAGAGCTTCGCAAGCCAGAAGAGTACGCACTAGAGATCAAAGAACTTTTGGCGCAAGCAATGAAGAGTGTCGATGAGCTTGTTAGTGAGTTGAATAACAAAGCATGATTATTCAAGCTGAAGATTTCAAAAGGTTAAAAAAGCAACCGATTGCACTTAAGAGGGGCATCAATCTTCTTGTCGGTGCTAATGGCTCTGGCAAGTCGAGCTTACTTGAGTATATTTTTAAAACGAATCTCGGTGGTAAAGTCAAAGTTGCATATTCTTCTGGTGTAAATGAATCGTTTTCGTCAATTTACGAACCCATTTTGAAGAAAAACATACGTAAAGCGCAGAAAAGTTACTTTCAATATGAAAAGGAACTCAAAGAATTTGCTGAAGAAGTGTCCGGAGATGGCGCTGTTGAAAATCCAGATGAAATTTTCTATTTCGATAAAACTTGGGCACCTTTCCTGATTCTAACGTCAACTTTCTTAAAGAGAGGAAACAAGGCAACTCAATACTGGCTAGACCAGCTCGGTTTTAAGATCGAGCGATTTGAGATCGTACAAAAGTTCTCACCATCCTATCGAAAGAAAATTAGCACAAGTCAGGAGATGGTATCAGAAAGAAGAATAGAGTTTGGATTTGAGTCCTCAACTATACATAAATTTATATCATCACTTTCAGATAATGATGAACCTGGCACTGAGTCTGTACAAAAAACAGTAATACCGCCTTTTGATGTAGATGCAACCTTTGTTGCTGGATCAAGCATTTCAGACCAGGTGAACAAATTCTTTTTTGATAAAAATACGTTCGGTTTGTTTACTGAAAAATCTTACAATAAGGACTGGGGGTTTGTAGAATTTTTCAAACTTTTGCAGGTTGCAACTAGTGGCGCTAGCCCACTTATTCCCTTAAAAGAAATGAAACTGTTTTTTATAACAAAAAGCGGTCAAAAGATCAGTCTGAATGATATTAGTGATGGCGAGTTTCAATTGCTAACTACTGCGTCACTAATTGATATTTTTGATAGCGATCAAACTATATTTTTACTTGATGAGGTAGATGCTCATATTCATCCAAAAATCATTTCGCCAATTTGGAAATTGCTCGAAGAGACTCAAGGAGTTTTGTTAACTAGCTCGCACAATATGATGAGCTTGTCGTTGACTGATATTAACAAGATTAGTTTTTTAGACGACGGCACGATCTTGAATGAATTTAGAAAAAAGAAAGGTGTCCTAGATTCATTGTATGGTGCATATTTTTCTGCGCCAGTGGCCAACAGTCTCTTCTACAGTTGCAAGAATATTTTTATTTTCGATGGTCTTGCTGACTGGGATATTTTCAAAGCTCTTTGCGGGAAAAGTGGGAGACGTTTTGATAAAATTGAAGCTGATAGCGTTTATGTCGCAAAAAGTTCTAATACAAACAAGCCTCACGGTATTGATGACCTGCTATCTCCGAAGCTAGAGTGGGTTGAGAATTTTATTTCATCACTTGCAACTCTTGATACTGATCCTAAGCGGATTAAACTTAAAAACTTCATCTTGATATGTGACAAGGATGATGTGGATCTTGGCGGTAGATTCTTTTATAAAAATAAAAGCACCCGTAAAATCAAGGGGTATCAAGCAACTATTCATCAATTTATTTGGAATCGTCGTTGTATAGAAAATTATCTGATATCTAAGTCAGCAAGAGTTCACTTTATTAGCGATGTTACCCAAGAAGTTATGATTGATACATGGGGACTATCCGCAGAGCGTGTTAAATCAGACTCCGAAAAATTTCGTAAAACATATGTTGGAAGCCATAGAGAAATTCCTGAAATTTTTTTCGATTCGGATTCTTTTAATCCAAATACAATTAAGTCGGTAAATTGCAAGAGTGTAGTGCACTCTTTGGTCTTTGATAACAATGGTATCAACAAAGATCGTCTTGATAAATATGTCCAATCTATGGATGCAAGTGAAGTTGATCCTTACCTATTAGAAGTCTATTCAAAGCTTCTTGAAATCGTGGAATCTTAGATGGCGCAACAAACTTCAGAGAAGAACCAATTCGAAGTTAAGCTTGACCAAATGGTCAGTCGAATTTGGGATCTTCAATATAGGATTTCTGAGCTAAGAGAGTTTGAGAAGCAGTGGAAGGAACTTTTTGACTTGCTTGAGAATCGAACGGGTAAGGCATGTAAAATTAATGTTTTGAACCAGCATGCGCTTCGGGATTTTCGATGGGATAAGTATCACATTTTAGCTAGTGATCTTTTGAGTTTACTTGAAAACGAGCTCGATAAAGAAAACAGAGAATCGCTGATACGTCTTTCATCCGACTATTTAGTGCTATTAAGTAGTGATAGCTACCTTGACCCAAACTACTCGGTTAATTTTATTGATAATCCAAGCTTTGTCATGACTGAAGATGAAAAGAAAAAACGATTGGAAGAAATGCGAATCCGAGATGCGGAAAGAACTCATGACTTCAAAAAGGAAGGACTAAAAAGACTTTTTCCAAAAATTTCAGAGAGCTATAAGGTTACATCGACAGATGTTCAGCATCTTCTGAGTAGAATCTCATCATTAGCTAAAGAAGTTCGAGGTATAAGGCACTTTTTCAACCATAAGTTTGAAGATCGCACCCGCCAACGGTACCTTTCTGAGATGGACAAATTTAATCTAGATCATCTTGAAAAAGTATCTGATCAGATTTTTGATATTGTTACTGATCTTGGATTGGTTTTTAAAAGTTCTTCTTATGGTAAGGCTGAAATTACATCAGCCACATCAATTGAAGATCGAATAGACATTATTCTTTTTGGTTCAATTAGAGGTGCCGTGCATAGATTTTACGAAGTAGCAGAGAAAAATGATTATTACTGGCAAGCACGGAAACAGTATTTTGAATCAGATCAGATATTTTCAATTTTAGCCAAAGACTAACAAAAAGGCTCCTGCCTTTTTGTTAGTCGCGATCTCGGTTTTTTAGAAATATGTTAGCAACTTCAATGAAGTCCACTTCATGAAGATTGCCAACGAAGTTGGACAAGTCTTCGATATGTCCGTCATGGTCTTGATAGTATTTTGCAATTTCTCCGATTATGTGTTTTCCTATTTTTTCTTGATCGGGAAAGCTATCTGCAAAGCAGGTAATTCCAATGTAGATGTCGTTCTGTTTAATAAGCCATTGAGCCATTTTTAAAGTTTCTATTTTAGAGAACTGTATTTTTTCGATGTTCATTGTGTTCTCCATGTTTAAAGTCCGTAGTAGTCAAAATTTTGTCCATGAGTCGCCCCCAAAAGTCTTTCAAACATCCTCATTAGGCAGTACCAGACCATATTCATACCTGTCCCATGTACTCGCACTCCTCGAAGTTTTTCGTTGTATGTAAAGCCTGCTAATTGGCTGATAAGCTGATCCAGACAGTAGCACTGCCCGTCCTCTGAAAAATAATAGAATGAGATCACTCTGCTCATTCCGCTCTTTGATACTCGTCGCAAGACATAGTAGATCTTTGGCGATCTCGGTCTTGATAATAGCTCTCTAAACGCCTCTATTTCGTTTTCTGTTAGTTTCGTCATATTTCCTCCCAATGTTGTGTGAAGTGGGATCACACGCCCGTTAGGGCTGAATAAGCGCCTAACAGAGATGAAGTACTGGGAAAAAAAATGTTTCTGATAAATTTTTTGAAATTTTTTTGAAATATCGAATATATGCAGTTTTTTTTGTTTAATTATTTGATTTAATAATCAGAGCTACATGTGTAGTCTTTTGTTGTGGACGCAACTTTGAGCGAGGGATTTTTTAAAGAATAAGATTGAATTCCAATCATATTCAAAATTTAATAAGAGTTACCTTACTATTCGTTGTCTAAAAATTAAATATCAGTGATTTCAATAGGTTACGATGCGGGAGGAGTCTCCACCAATTTATTTTTCTTCAATGATTTCAAATACTTATGAAGTTATTGAATTAGTTTTTTATGAGCTTAGGAAGTAATGAAAGATGTTTTGACGACTTATTATTCATACTGTTTGCAAGCGAA
>Ga0255175_1000476_pt1 | contig 17896 bp, 11 predicted proteins | sample Atl_Atl_RepC_8d_FD_183628 | JGI IMG/M metagenome (GOLD analysis project Ga0255175, IMG submission 183628) | Freshwater microbial communities from Altamaha River, Georgia, United States - Atl_Atl_RepC_8d | ecosystem: Environmental > Aquatic > Freshwater > River | place: USA: Georgia | collected...
TTTCTGATCCACCGAGATGGTGTTGCGATCTGAGGGGCCAAGCTTGCCGCCTGTGAGCCAGATTTTCTGGCAGTTGTGATGGTAACCCAGGCCGCCCGGGTGGTGCATGCCGCTGATGGGGGTGATGAACTGGCGGTGCTTTTCCAGTGGGCTGAGGGTTTTGGAAAGCTTGTAATCCTTGCCCTGGGTGGTGATCTGGTAATCCAGCGTGTTCACACCGTTGGGTATGTAGATGAAAACGCTGCGCCTTGGGGTTGCGGGTTCGGCCGCCAGAGCGGGGACCATGCAATCCAGCCAGGGAAGAGTGATGCAGGTTCCCATGGCGCTTAATGCGTGGCGGCGGTCGATCAACCATTTTTGGGACAGAATGTTGGCCATCGCGTTCTCCTTGGCTAGCGTTTTTGCATCAGGTCGGAAAGGGCCACCGCCCGTACCAGATCTCTGACACCATATCGGTTTTTCCTGGCTTCTTCCACAATGGATTTGATGGAATCCCGGTCGTCCACGGTAAGCACCCTGCGCAGGGCAAAGGTGCAAAGATGCTCCACAAAGGCATTGAGAAACTTGTCGCGATCCTCGAGAAGAAGCTTTTTAAAATGCGCCGAATCGGTGTAAGGCCTTCCATCCGGCATGATCCCCGCGGGATTGATAAGCGGATCCTCACCAAGGCCCCGTGCTACCTTTTCACGGGTGCGCCATTGGCCGATGGCATCGTACTGATCCCAGGCAAGACCCAGCGGATCAATATTGCGATGACATGCCGCGCAGTTGGCATCGTTGCGGTGGGCTTCCAATTTCTGCCTTATGGTGGCCTTGGGGCTTTCCGGCGGGTTGGGTTCTATGGCGCTGACATTCGCGGGAGGGGGCGGTGGAGTTTTGCCAAATATCGATTCACTGATCCACACCCCACGGTGCACGGGGCGATGGCGGGTTCCATCGGAGGTTAAACCCAGCACCGCACCCATGGTCAGCAATCCACCACGGTGATCCTCGGGCTTCAAGGAAACCTTCTGGAACCCGGTGCCCTTTGGCTCGGGCAGCCCGTAGAATTCGCAAAGACGCGCGTTCGCCATGGTCCAGTCGGAGTCGATAAAACCATCCATCGGCTGGTTAGCCTTGAACATCTCGCGGAAGAATTCGACCACCTCGGTTCGCATGCTTGCCTCGAGCCAGGCATCGTAGCGGGGGTAGAGGTTCTTATCCGGCGGGAACATGCCAAGCCGGTGCAGTTGCAGCCACTGCCTGGAAAAATCTTCCACAAAGCGGTTGATCCTGGCATCCGCCAGAAGCCGATCCACTTCAGCACTCAGGCCATTGCCCTTGAGCTTTCCTTCCCGTGCCGAGTTGAAAAGACTGTTATCCGGCATGGAACTCCACAGAAAATAGGAAAGCCTGCTTGCCAGTTCCCAGTCTGTAAGGCGTTCACGCGCAACCGGTTCGCCTTCCACCAGGTAGATGAAATTCCTGGAGGTAAGAACACCCTGCATGGCAATGCGATAGGCATCCCCATGCTTTTCACCTGCCTCGCGTTCCATGCGGTACGATTTCAAAAAACCATCCAGCTCGCCCTTCTTTATCGGCCTGCGCCAGGCGCGTTCGGCAAATTTCGCCAGGTGCTGTTCCATCACCTCGGGACTGGCAGAATCCGGCGGAACCAGTCCCTTGCGAAGCGACTTTTCAGATTCGGTTTCCAGGGGCCCTTCCCATTCCACCCAATCGACAAGAACCATGGAGAAGATTCCATTGCCGTTGCCATCGAACATCTGGGGCGCGGTGGGATTCAGAAGCGTGGTTTCACTGCTATGGGTAAAAATATAGGAATGCTTGCTGAGTTCGTTGCGGTAATGGGCGCCCTTGCGCCGGTCGATGATATCGGTGGCCACCACATTAAAATGGAGATTGGTTGGCATCTCCAAAAGGACATGAAACTCGTAAATTTCTGGCTTGTCCTCCGGCGCGGTGATGTCGAATTCTATGATGCCATCGTTGGTGTCTTCGCCGGTTGCCTTACCGATGCTAAGGTGGGCTGTCTGGCCACCGGGTGGACGGATGCCACTGGCCTGGATGCGAACCTTATAAAGGCCGCTGTGTTCGGGGCCGGTTTTGCCAAACCAATTGGGTGACAGTGCCGATTCAATTCGCCCGGGAAACATCAGGTAACGCAGGGGCCGCTTGATGCCAAATTTATCGAGCATTACCTGCTGGGTTTTGCCACCCGAGTAACGGAGTTCCGCGGCGGTCTTGCGAACCTTGCGGGTTTCCCGGGGAGTCGCGGGAAACGCGCGGTCCAGCACCAGGTCGGAGGCGCGGAAATAGCGTTCCACATGGGACGGCGAAAGCGAAAGCTCGGAACCAATGCGATCATAGCCATGCCACAGCGGGTCGGCATTCAATTCACCCGGCTTGGAGGGATCGTAGCGCACTCCCAAAAGATCGTAGACAGTGTTTTGGTATTCCCCGCGGCTAAGCCGGTAATGGGCCACCGCGGGCCGCTTGGACATGCGCGCCACACGCCCCTCCCGTACCAGGGCATCCAGCTTCGTGACAAAAGCGGCGATTTCATCCTGAGTTGGCCTGGGTTCCTTCTTGGGGGGCATGTCGCCGGCATTCACGCGCTCGATGACTTCGGCCCAGCGATGGCTGTCAGCACCGGATTTGAAATCTCGCGAGAGCTTGTCGATCCGAAGTTCACCCTTCACTTTTTCGGGGCCATGGCAACGGTTACAATGTTTTTCCAGAAAGGACTCGAAGGGTTCCTGAGCAAAAGCGCCATGCAAGGAAAAAATGAAACTTATTAAAATCAAGTGATTTCGAACTGGTGTTGATAATTGCTGCATAAATATTGCCTAAACAACGGCAGATCTATCACAATGGGTGGGAATGCGAATAACATCACTAGCTTTTAACTATAAATCGGAGCGTTCGCCAAGTCAATCTGACAAGCGGAAACTCAAAGGACTTCATCATGATTTTCTTCATGAATGTTCACTCCAAGTTTCGATGAGTTGGCTTTATTTGAATTTAATGAATCTCAATGGTTTAAAAGTTTTATGTAAATAATTCTGCAAAAAACTCTGGTATCCCATTAGAATTTAAAGGATCACCTAAAAGGAAAATACCCATGCGCCAAATACATCATTTATTCTTGCTGGTATTTGCAATCATATTGTGTTTTGGATTTTACAATGTTTCATCCCACGCGCAGAACAATCCGTGGAGCCTTCAGGTTTTTGATTCATCTGGAAAGCCAGTGGAGTTGAAGAATCTTTCCGCCGAAAAAGGCATGACGATATTGCTGTTTTTGGGATCTGATTGTCCTTTGTCCAAAAAAGCGGTGACCGAGGTTACCGAAGACTTGGCAAAAGTGGAAGCATTCGAAAAAGTAAATCTTTTGGGACTGCTTGTGGCGCGGGACGATGCGGATGATATCAAACGCCTAAAAAATGAATTCAAGGTAAGTTTTCCCCTTTATTTGGATAATAACAATCTGGTAGCCGGAAAACTCGGAGTGGAGGTGGTTCCTTGTGCGGTTTTAATGAATAAGGATGGGGAAATTCTTTATCAAGGAAGAGTGAACGACCGGGTGGAACAGTTGGGAAAACGGTCAAATGCACGCAGACACGACCTGCTTGAGGCATTAAAAGATGTCATGCAGGGCAATCCGGTTCGGGTGCCAAAAACTGAAGCGGTTGGTTGCCCAGTGGAAACCCGAAAAGCCACACCCAATGCCAAAGGCAAGGTGGAATATTACAGAGACATTCAACCCTTCCTATACAGTCACTGCGTGGTGTGCCACCAGGAAAAAGGAGTCGCCCCTTTTTCGCTTGCTGAATACAACGATGCCACGCTCTGGATAGAAACCTCGATTGAAATGATTGAAACCAGGACCATGCCGCCTGCGCAGGCGGAGTCGCATTTCGCCATCGAGGAACTCATACCAAAGCCGACGGCGGCCGAACTTAACCTGCTTAAAAGTTGGGTGGCGGAAGGCATGCCCCAAGGCACCCGCCCCGAAAAGCCATTCGAACTTCCGCCCACCGACCCCGAAGCGGGAAAGCTGGGCAAGCCGGACATGGTTTTAAAACCGGAGGGCCCGATGACGATCGCGCCGGTGGGGGACGATCTGTACAGGTTCATGGTTTTCAAAATGAACCTGGACCGGGAGGTGAAGATTCAGGCGGTGAAAATGATCCCGGGAAACAGGAAGGTGGTGCACCATTCCCTGATTTTATTCGGGGATTCCTCTGATCTTGCAAGTATTTCGAGTGACAAGGATTTGATTAATACGGGGTTGTTGCCGGGTGACAAGGGGCCGGGCTATGGCCAGGGTTTGAAACTTGGCAAATACCTCAGGCCTGAAAAGAACTCCGCCCGGCATGGGTTTGAAATGGTCGGGGGTTACGCGCCCGGGGCCGGTTCATACAAGTCACCCAAGGGATACGCGATCACCATTCCCCCGAAGTCCGACTTTGTGGTGCAAATGCATTACCACCGCACGGGAAAAGTCGAGACTGATTTCTCATCGATTGAGTTGTACTTTGCAAAGGGGGAAATCAACCCGACCAAGGAATATCGGACCAGCAATATCAACGATGAGAATTTCTTTCTGATGCCCCCAAACCAAAGGAAACATACCAGTTATGAGTGGTCCGCCGAGGAAGACCTGCTGATTGCCAGCATCTCACCCCACGGGCACTATCTGACCCTTTCCCAGAACCTGACTTTGGAACGCCCTGATGGCACCGTTCAAACCCTGGTGAATGTGCCGAAATATGATTTCAACTGGCAACGCCTGTACACCTTTCGTGAACCCGTTTGGGTGCCCAAGGGGAGCAAAGTGCGGGTGTCATCCCTGCTGGATAACACGAGTGCCAATCCACACAACCCCCACAAACCACCCAAGCCCGTTTTCGTGGGAGAAAACACCACGGATGAAATGGTTTTTCCGTTCATCTCGCTGATCATCGACAAGGATTCCAAATTGGACCTGCAACGATCCATCAACAGCATTTACAGGAACGCCAATCTGGTCGAATTCTTGAAACAGGTGTTTGACCACGAAAACTCGGATGAACCAGATCCCATGAAAAAGATAACCGGAAAGAAACCATGACTGAAAAAACAAGCAATATTCAGTTTCCCTGGGGTGGATTAAATGACATCGCTGATGTTCCAGCAACCTTCAACATCGGAGATTTATTTAAAAACCAAATTGAAATATTCATTGGGCGAAATCCAACCAATGACATTTGGTTAAATCACCCGGCTGTATCCAGGACCCATGCATCCTTGCGACGGGAAACTGATGGCAGCCTGGTGGTGAAAGATCTGGGCAGCACACATGGTGTTACCTTGGATGGGGTACCAGTTTCTAATGAGGCAACCTGGAAACCTTTGACAAGCTTGGGACTTGGCCCCCAGTCTCTGTATTTGAATAACGACCAATCCATTACCGTGGTAACCCGCCGCGGCACGCCAAATCTGGAGGCAAAGGATCTCACGGTGATCGTTCCTGGCCGGCAAAAGCCAATTCTGGATCATGTAACCTTCACTTTTAAGCCTGGCCAATTTGTATGCGTACTGGGCCCAAGCGGTGCGGGAAAGTCCACTCTGGTACGGTGCATGCAAGGCCACCAATCCACGAATGAGGGAAGTCTTCTTTTTGGCGGGCATCCGATCTTATCGAACCCGGCCATCCTTAACGGGCTTGTTGGTTATGTTCCCCAAAATATGTCGCTTCATGAAACCCTAACGGTGCGTCAGGTGGTGTGGTATGCCGCGAAACTGCGGCTACCCACGGATACTTCTCCCCAGGAAATTGACAATCATGTGGAAAACGCCTTGAACTCCATGGGGATATTGGGCCTTGCAAGCCAAAGGGTATCCTCAATTTCCGGAGGGGAACGCAAGCGGGTTGAACTGGCTTCGGAATTGGTGGTTGACCCATCCATTCTTCTGGTCGATGAAGCAACCAGCAGCCTAGATCCGGCCTCGGAGGCCCGAGTCATGGAAGTTCTTGCCAAAACCGCCAAACAGGGCAAACTGGTGCTTTGCATCACCCACCATATGGACAACATATCCAAGGCCGATGCCATACTTATACTTGCTGATGGAAAGGTGGTATATCAGGGACCGCCCGGGGGAGCCTGCGCCCACTTTGGAGTGGAACACCTGGCTGACGCGTTTGTCCGACTTGAGGACGAAGGTGCCAAAAAGTGGACTGTGGAGGATTCGCAACCACCTTCTAATACAGAACCAGTGCTTAATCCGCTTCCACCCCGAAGGAGTATTCCCGCAAGGTTACGCGAAACTATCCGCCAAGCCGGTATTCTTGCTGGCAGGGAATTTACCGCGACATGGAGCGACCAGCGGTATCTATTCATGGTGATGCTGATGCCGGCACTTTTCGCGCTTATCTTGATTGGCTGCCATTGGATGGTGGACTTTTCACGCACCATCCTCTTAACACGGGACCTGAATAGTGAGGAACAAAAGGCATTTCAGGTTTTCTGGCCTGTACTTCATGAGGCTGCAAAAAATGATTTTGCCCAGGAGCAAAACCTTAGTATTCGAGGTCAACTTGCATTCTTCCTCGAAAGCAAACCCGCCATGCGCAAAAGCCTGGCAAGCGATGATCTTGACCAGATTATTCAAGGCGCCATTGACGGAACCAAAACCATATTCCCGGATAAAATCATCCGCAACCCACTTACCACATTTAAATATCTTTCCGTACAGGTGATGGGCATATCGTTCATGGGTATGCTGTTAGGCTTGACCTTGATGGTGAGGGATGGCGGTATTTTTGTAAGGGAAAAGTCGGCTGGATTATCCCCCCTTGCCTATCTTTATTCCAAGGTTTCCATCATTTTGCTGGCCACGGCATTCCAGGCGATCATTTTCGATGGCATTCTTGAAGTTCTGTTTCATATCAGGCAAGTGGCCAATGGCCTTGAGGCGCCCAACATGGCATATAGAACGGGCTTTGTCCCAATGCTGATTTCTCATTGGTTTGCAGCCATGGGTTGCGCATGCCTGGGGGTTTTGCTTGGAGCGTTCACCTTGAAACCCGACAGATCGATTATCCTTTTGGGCGCAATGATGCTGCCGCAGTTAACGCTTGGCACGGCAATGTCCCTTGCGGCAACCCCCATTCCAAGGACCATCGCTTTCTTGATATCCCCCACTTATTGGGGTCTTCGCGCAAGCCAGTTAAGTCCCATGGAAAATGGAATGGTTATTTTCCCCCCTCACATGAGAATTTTTGGGGATAGTTTTATCCAGTCGGTTCCCCTGGCATTGGCAGGCATGGCCTTCCAAATCAGTTTTTATCTTTTGCTTTCATGGTGGTTTCTGCGCACCAAATCTCCAGAAACTTAATAGGGTTGGAAAAAGGAAAGATTTCTTAATCGCAAGCGAAAGTCGCAATGTTTCAGGGGAAATAATGTCAGGATCGCCACAAAATATTCCAAATCCAAGAAGACACGACCTTGACGCCTTAAGAGCCATAGCGATGTTTTTGGGGATATGCCTGCATGCGATGATGGCCTATTCGGGTATCGCCTGGGCGGTCATGGACAACCAGCAAAACAAAATCCTTGAAAATGTGATTAGTCTTATCCACGGTTTTCGCATGCCCCTGTTTTTTTTGGTTAGTGGTTTTTTTACCGCCATGCTCACAACCCGCCGCGGTTTGGCGGCGATGCTTGGAAACCGCGCAGGAAGAATTCTTTTACCGCTCTTTATCTGCATGTTCACCATCATACCCCTTGACAAGGTGGTGGAATTAATGGCTGTGATGGCAAATGCCAGTCACCCTCATGGCAAAATATTCCACGCCATTCAGCAAGGGGATACCGAGCAGGTATTGAAACTGCTCAAAGACAGCCCAGATTCCTTGATTGAGCAAACAGAAAAGCGCATGAACATGACACCTCTTACCTGGGCGGTACTCTGTGAATCGGAATCATGCACAAGGCTTTTGCTGGAGCGTGGCGCCAACCCGATGGCCACTAACAGGATGGGTTTTAATGCGTTATCCATGGCGGCGCTCCTTGGAGAGGCAGAAACTTTGAAACGTCTCATGGAAAAAGGTGGAGACCCGTTCAAGGCCACGGAAAAGGAAACATCCGCATGGAAGGCGGCTCATTTAAGTTTGAATGAAACACAAAATATACTGGTTGTTTCCCGGGGCAAGTTTCCCTCAGATGTGGAAAAAATCAAACATGGACGCCTGGAAACCATTGAATTATTGGTCAGGTTATCCAAGGAAAAATACGGAACCCAGGCTCCTCCGATACAAAACGAATCCATCACCCCTAACAAAAACATTCCTGATTGGCTGGGTTGGTATTTCGCCTGGCTTGCCTCGGATAGCAATGTGCAAAAGTTAGGCGATACGGAAATTAACCTGGTTCAGGATAGTACTCTTGAACACCTTTGGTTTCTCTGGTTTCTATGGTGGCTATGCTTGATTCATTCCGGGGTTTACTGGTTTGGAAATTTGACCGGACTGGGAATGAAAGAAAACAAAAGCTGGCTGTTCCCAGGTTTGCTCCTGGCATTTGCGTTGACCTGCTGCATGCAAGCACTCATGAATCTCGATTACCATCCAAAAGCACTTCATATCCAAATAGGACCGGATTTTTCACCGGGGTTTATACCCAAGCCACATGTGCTGTTGTACTACGCTATTTTCTTCTTTTTTGGAAATTGGTATTTCGGGTTGGGTGATGATCAATGCCGTCTTGGCAAGTACTGGTGGTTGTTTTTGCCGTTTGCATTGGCTGTTATTTTCCCAATGGTTTTATCAACAGGCGAACAACGATTGCCAAACATCCTTCTACAATCATTATTCACCTGGCTGATGATTCTTGGGGCCATCGGGTTGGCAAATCGGTTTTTTCAAACTGAGAGTAAGTTGTTTCGTTATTTGGCCGATTCCGCGTATTGGCTTTATCTGACCCACATTGCAATTGTAATTTTCATGCAATGGCAACTTCTATATGTTCCTTTACCGGGGATATTAAAATTTGCGTTGGTACTTCTGGTATCAGTACCAGTTCTTCTAACAAGCTATGAGTTCCTGGTTCGCCGTACTGTTATTGGAAGAATTTTGAATGGCAAAACTTATGTTAAAAATTGAATATTTTGCAGATCGTTTTGAATGAATGATCCTTTAAAATATTCAAGAATTAAATCCCCTGCGTGGGTCTGCTATCGACTGGAAAAGGGTAACTTTTTAAATAGAACATCCAAATAGAGTATTTTTAAGGGGTTAAAACGTCCGGTTATCCAAGCTTGGGCGTACTATTCATGAACCAAATCCATCAGCCTTTTCTTCCAGACCTGGAAACCTACTATTTCAACCCGCCGCGATTTCGTTTGCGAAATATCAACTGGCCTGTTCTTGTTTTTCTTGTGCTGATGCACATTGGCGCCGTCGCTGCGTTCTTCCATTTCAGTTGGACCGGCGTTGCGCTAATGGTTGGACTTTATTGCTTTACCGGCTGCATTGGCATCACCTTTGGCTATCACCGGATGCTTACGCACCGCGGTTTCAAGCTGCATGCGATACCACGGTTCTTCGTGCATCTTGCGGGAACCCTTGCCCTGCAGGGGCCTCCACTTTATTGGGCCCTTGCCCACCGAGTTCACCACGCCCGCTCCGACAAAGAGGGAGACCCCCATTCTCCGCTTCATGGCACCTGGTGGTCCCATGTGTTATGGCTGGTCTGCAAGCGGGATTCCAGCACGCTTTCCCTGCTGGTGAAAAAATACATTCCGGATTTGTTCCGTGATTCCATAGGAACCATGTTTCAAAACACCTATCTCTGGTGGAACATACTCTTGGCAGCGGCTCTTTTCAGCTTTGGGGGCTGGAGCTGGCTTTTATGGGGATTGTGCCTGCGCGTGGTTCTGGTTTGGCACATGACCTGGCTTATTAATTCCGCCACGCATATCTGGGGATATCGAAATTACGAAACCACCGACCAATCCCGTAACCTTTGGTGGGTATCGATGTTCACCTTCGGAGAAGGCTGGCACAACAATCATCATGCCCAGCCCGGCGCGGCCTATCATGGACATCGCTGGTGGGAAATTGACGCCACCGGCTGGATGGTAACCATTTGCAAGCTGACAGGTCTTGCCACCAAGTGTGTCTGCCTAAAGTACACCGGATTCCAAAAGCCATCACACAGGCTGGCATCCCATCCATTCCCTTGCCACCCTTACCGGTTGAAAGTGTTGCGGTTCAAAGCGGTGTTTTGGAATAAAAGTCATGGTTTCCATAACCTTGCCTAAGTCGCGGTGAAACTTCAACCACCCATCCCAGTGAAACATTCCCTATGGCTTGATTTCCAGACTGCTTAATGGAATCACGGCCAGTTCGTTGGCGGCATGGCTTTTATGGGTGTAACCGACATAGAGATGCCCCTGGTATTCGACCGCATAGGGATAACTGAAGTCGGCATTTGGCGCGGAAACACCGGGACCTTCTGGGAAAACGGAACGCCGGATAAGAAATACCCTGCTGAAATTAGATTCACCGGGTTTGGTGACCGCAATGGTCAGTGGCGACCTGGCACCTTGGGTATCTGCCGTGGTGGTGCAAACCAGGTAGCGTTGTTTGTTGGAAAGCATGCCGGCATATGGTTTGCTGGTGGCCATTGGCAGGTTCGAAACCGCGGTGGGAGTCCAAGTTTTGCCATAATCCTTGCTATAGGAAACCAGCGCTCGCGCTTTTTTTCCATAACGGGCAATATTGAGAATTATCCCGCTATCGACAATCACCGTGGATTCCCCCCAAAGATTATTGCCAAGTCCGCCTGCCGCAGGAATCACTTTCAAATCCCACCTGGTGAAATCATCGCCTTTACTGATGGCCACCGCGGGAAGGTTTCCAGCCAATCCGAAGCCACTTGAAACCCTGAAGCCGGCCATGATCCAGTTTCCATCCGCCATTTTTTGGGGTTCTTGCATGGGCCAGAATCCTTCCCCCACGACAATGCCCTTGGGTTCCCATTGGTTGGTGCTTTCATTCAACCAATATGCCCTCGTGTGGGTGCGTTGAAATTGATCGTAAAAAGCTCCCATGAATGCCCAAAGCCTTTCACCATGGGAAAGAAACACCCCATGACTCACGCCCAGGTTGCCCTCCCCATGATCCATCACCACTGGCTTGCCCCATGTCTTTCCGCCATCGCCGCTGACCCTGACATGGGCCTCCTCGGTAGGGGTGTTTTCCTCTCCCTTGTTGAAACCATACGAGGCATACAGTTTGCCCTTGTGCCAGGCCAATCCAACACCCAAAGTCCATGTACATCCATCCATATCCGGGCGCTTTTGTTTGATAACATGAAATCTCACCCCTTCCAGGGATTGAAGATCAGCCGATTTGGGCAATGTTTGAAGACTGTCCCACAATGGCAAATCAGCCGAAATCTTCGGCAGTTCATGCATCCGACCAACAGGCTGATACCTGTCCGCAATTTCCTTGGCGGTAAGAACACCGGCATCCACACTGAATGCATCCAACGCACCATGAAAGCCCTGGCTGACATGATTTGCATCCCATGTTCCGCCAAGGGTAATGGGTGCCTTGGTTGGCTTGATGGCAGATTTCAAGTTGGTGGTTCCCACAGGCCTGCCATTTAAAAATAGCTCGGCTTTATTCCTATCAACGACCAGATTGACGCAATGCCAAGCCCCGGCCTTCAGGGGTTGCGCACAGGAAATGGTTATCCAACCTTCCTGCTTCAAATGGGCCTTCATGCGGCCATCTGCTTCTATAGTCAGGCTCCATTGCCTTTCGTTCTTTGAATAACGGTTTTTACCGGCAAGCATCTGCTGCCCTGCTTCCAGGTCATACGGATTAAACCAAAGCGACACGGTAAAGGCACCGCTGGCAAGGTCAGAGGTTTCACGAAGTTCCAAGGTGCTTTCGCCGTCAAGCACAAGGCTATTTTTGAATGCTCCTTCAGCGACTTTCACATTGCCGTGGACAAGAAGGTTTTCGGATGTGGAATCCAGCGACCACTGCCCCGCCATGGCTTGGAAGGATGTCCAAAGCAAGATCACAACAGAAGAAGTGAATTTCATGGATCGTAAAGGATGTTCAGTTTTCATCATGGATTTCACAGGGTGGGTTGAATGTTTCTCAAGACCAAGCTCGGTTCCAGAGCCAGACCTTGATTTTACAGGTTACGCTCACTTAGAACCCCTAAGAATTTACCTGAAAAAATGATGAACAAGCGTTTTATGGCTACTCATCACAGAAGTTCGGACAGAATTCTAATCTCCTTGCTGGTATCAACGATCGGGATTGGGCGTTCAACGCCCGAAGGAAGATTCTTCTTTTTGTAATCGATACCAAGTATGGTGCATATGGTTGCCAGAAAATCCGTTACCGAAATCTGGCGATCAACAACCGAGGCACCATCCTTGTCTGTTTTGCCAATAACCTGTCCACCACGGATTCCACCACCCACTAAAACCGTGCTCCAAGACTTTGACCAGTGATTCCGCCCACCCCCGCCGCATTGTGGCGACCTTCCAAATTCCCCCATCCAAACCACCAAGGTGGTTTCAAGCAGTCCGCGATTCTGCAAATCCTGGACAAGGGCGGACATGGCTGCGTCACATTCGAGCGAGAGCGACTTCGTGCGTGGAAAGTTATCGCGGTGGGTATCCCAGCCGACGCCATCCCCCATCACCACTTCAACGAACGGTACCCCTGCCTCCACAAGTCGCCTTGCCATCAGGCATCCCTGCCCGAAACTGCCGGATAATGCCATGGGATTTTTATCACCACGCTTCGGAGGGTCTTTCAAGGCGTTCACCCGGTAAGCATCACGAACTTGGTCGGTTTCCCGAGAGATATCGAATGCTTGTTTTTGTTCAGAGTTCATCAGTTTTACAGCCCGGTCAAGCATGGTACGGTGGGCAATTCCGGATTCGCTCTTGTATGCTTTATGAAATGGTGCCTCCAATTGTTGAAGTAGGTTTACCTGGCGGTTGAACACCTCCTGCGAATCTAATGGTTTGATGTAATCCAAACCACGAACAGGATCTGTCACACCAAGAGGTTGGGCAATAGGGCCGAGAAAGCCCGAGCTGACCGCTTCTTGCGGGGCGCGGCCGATAGTGACGAAATTAGGCATCGGCACTTCTTGGCTGCCCAATTCCCTAGCTACGATCGCACCAATACTGGGATAAACCACGGAACCCCCGCGGTTCTGGTAACCGGTATGCATGTGGTAGGTGGCCAGACTATGGTCGGATTCCTGTGTGCTCATTCCCCGTAGAATGGCGGCATGTTTCATGAGATTGGCAAACTTCGGGAAGTGCTCGCTGATCCGGATGCCGTTCACCGAAGTCTGGGTTGTTTTGAACTCTCCGCGGATATCGGAAGAAGCATCTGGCTTTGGATCAAATGTGTCGATATGGCTTGGACCTCCAGCCATCCACAAAAGGATGCAGGATTTTGGCCTCGATTGTGAAGGCGCATTGGCAGCCAGCCTTCCCAGCCAACCAGTCAATGGAATGCCAGTCATCGTATTAGCGACAAAATTGCGCCGATTCCAAAACGGGTTCATGATTTACTCCAGATCCCTTAATGGTTCAATGAGAATTCGGATGTCATTAGCAATGCCCATGCCAATTCCCGAGTTGAAGCTTCCAAGGAACAAGACCGTGTCACGCTATCGCGGAATATGTTTAATTCCACGGCAGAGGGTTTTCGCGATAGAACTTTAAGGAAAAGTTCGCCTGCAACCTCATCGGCACTTCTTCCCTGACCGGCAGTAACCAAGGAAAGGCTAGAAATATTCCGGGCAAACTGTTCGGAATTCATCTGTCGAAGCAGGTGTGGAATACCCCTGCGGTATGCAGTAACGTTGGGATCACCATCGTCGGTAAAAAACTGGATAAACTCGGACCGCGCATCGGATTGCGGGCCACCTTTGCGAACCGGTTCTCCCAAAATGGTTACAAGGGAGTCATACAATTGTCCTCCGGCAAGCACTTTTACAGGCATCCGGCCAAAGATCGCAACTTGTTTTTCCGGGTCATTGCCTGGTTTACTGGTTCGCTGATAAGCCTCACTCAACACCATGGCCTTGGTGATAAACTTGTGATCAAAACCAGACTCCACAAAACGGTTCGCCAGGAAATCCAGCAACTCCGGATGAGAAGGAGCATTTGCCGGGTGCATGTCATCCACCGGATTGACAATACCACGACCAAACAGCCGCCACCAGGTTCGGTTCACCATGGCCTTGGCAAAATAGGGATTCTTTTCGGAAGTCATCCACTTTGCCAGGGCAACCCTGTTTGGTATTGACGAATCGGAACCAGGAGCTTCTCCGCCTAGGAATGTTGGTTGGATGGACATGAAACCATCCGTGGTTCCATCCTTCAGGGATTCGAGGGTGATTTCCTGGTTATCTCTCACGCCAACCTGATAGACTACCTTGGATTTACCCGGGGTCTGGATTTGGGAAAAGAATGCCGCCATGCCCCAGAATTCCTGTTGTTTCCAAGCGACAAATGGATGATCGTGACATTGTGCACAACTCAGGCGGACACCCAGGAAGTAACGGGAAGCAAGATCGGTCAGGTCTTGAACCGTCCTCAAGTTTCGTCCTTCAACGAGGTAAATAACTGCGGGATTCTGCTCAATCTTTCCTGTGGCAGTCACAAGTTCTGTAACAATTTGATTCCAAGATTTCTGGTTAAACTTCTCCGCAAGCCATTTGCGCAGCATATCGGCACGCTTGCGCCTGTCGTCAGCCAGTGGAGAGATCAGGTACCCCTGCCAGATGTCTCCCAGATACTCCCCATAACGTTTGTCGGCCAATAACTCTGAAATAAGTTTTGTGCGCCGTTCAGGATTTTTATCCGCAAGAAACCGTACCGTTTCCTCATAAGTGGGAATCACACCGTGTAAATCCAGATAGAGGCGCCTTACGAATTCCGCATCATCCGTCAGACTGGCTTTTGTAATATTTTGCGATTTCAATTTGGCATCAATGAGGCTGTCGATTTCAAGGGCAAGTTTAACGGCATCAGGTTCAGTACATGGTGATGTTGCATTGGTGGTCAAGATGACCAAAGCCGACAAAAGAAAATGAAGGTTTCGCCACATGAATGATGTCCCCGTTAAACTCGAAGGAAACAAAGTTCAGAGATTTTAGCATTGGCTCCGAGCCACCTGTAAAATTAATCTTTATTTAATGAGTCTTTTTAAAGTTTGCGTCAAATTGAATGATTCTCGCAAACCAATGGATATTGTTACCTTTGAAAACCACTATGGTTTTTTTGCCAGACCGGATTGGGTAGTTAAATGTCTGGAAGCTTATGTGCAGATGTCAACTGAAATGAATTCCAAACTGGTAAAGTCACAAAAGCCAAAAACTCGGGCGATTCACAAAGGTTATTGATTCTTTGTGACCAATTTCCGATAGATCTTAAAATAGACCTGACCATTTTACGATAGTATAGAAAATGGTCTCATGAGCCAGCGCACCCGAATTTATGATGCAGTCTTCAAGGATCATTTGGCCAGACATCGGCAGATGCTCTTTGTCAGTGGTCCGCGACAGGTTGGAAAAACAACCGCATGCAGAAATCATGCAAATTTTTACCTCAACTGGGATAACACCAATGATCGCGACCTGATTCTCAAGGGACCATCCCGGGTGGCTGAAATCACCAATCTTCAGCAACTTGCCGAGCTGCCTGGAAAAATTCTCTTTGATGAACTGCATAAATTTGCCAGGTGGAAGCAATTCCTCAAGGGATTTTTTGACAGCTATGAGACTTTGGCGAGGGTAATCGTCCTGGATCCCTTCCCTATCGCCGGGGGCACCACCACCTTTGACGCGCTGTGGATGGGGGTTCCCGTGGTTACCCTGGCGGGCGACCGCCCGGTAGGTCGCGGTGGCCTTAGCATCCTTAACACGCTTGGCCATCCCGAATGGGTCGGACATACCCGCGAGGACTATGTGCGTGCGGCGGTGGAACTGGCTTCCAAACCCAACCGGCTTGAAACCCTACGCAAGACCCTGCGCGAGGAGATCCAAAAATCACCCCTCATGGATTCCCAGGGTTTTGTCCGCGAGATGGAAAAGCACTATTCCAATATCTGGAAAAAATGGTGCGCCGGGCAGCGGTAATTTTGTTCCCCGGTGGGTTAACTCCCCGGTGCTAACCCTTACGCCAATCCATCCAGCGCCCCTGAGGCACTGCTGAATTTTTCAACCTCCACCCCGCCCTTTCTGAGCATGGTGGTAAACAGGTTACAAAGTGGCTGCTGGTCCTGTCCCATGAGGGGAATCTTTTTTTCCGGATTGAACTTGGAACCGGGCGCGGCATTGAGTTCCTGTCTGACTTCCTCGAGATAGGGTTTGTTAAAAGACAGATGCTGGCCATGGCGGAAACCACCCCCGGCAAGGATGGCGGGGAGGTTGTAAGTCCAGTGACTGTTGCCATCGCGGAGGTTACTGGTCATCAGGACCATGGTGGAATCAAGCAGGCTTTTTCCAGCCTCTTTGCTGGACTTCAGCTTTTGCAGCAATCCACCGAATGCCTGAATGAGTTCGACCTCCACCTGGCGGCAGGCGGCGAGTTTTTTGGGTTCCTTGCCATGGTGGGAAAGATCGTGGTGCATTCCAAAGGTCATCAGGCTGACAGCGCGTGTGGAATCAGTCACCAGCGCGAGGTGGATCATGTCGATCATCAACTGAAATTTCGCCTTCTGCTGCTGGTTGTCGTTGATGTCGCGGGGTTCCGCACCGATGGCTTTTGGTTTGGGACGGTTCACCCATTCCCTTGTCATCTTGAGCTGTCTTTCCACATCCCGCACGGACTCAAAGTATTCCTCAATCCTCTGGCGATCCGCGCTGCTGATGTTTTGATTCAGGCTTTTGGCGCGATCGCTGACAAAGTCAAGCATGCTACGACCCTCATCGATCCGGCGAAGGTCCGCATCCATCTCGGCTGGGGTTGCAGCCAGGAAAAGCTTCTTGAAAACCGCCGATGGACGATCCATTGCAGGAATGGACACGCCGTTGGCGGTCACCGACAGTGACTGGCCCTGGGTGGTGAGCGCAAAGCTTTCATAGCGGGTTTCACCGCGAAAACGCATGGCAAAGGCCTGGTCCACGGAAATCGTGTTCTTAAGGTTATGGGAATAATCCGGATAGGGCGCCCCGGTCAGCATCACCGCCTCGGCCTTATGGCCGCCCCCACCCGTGTTGGGATGGCTGAGACCACTGATCACCGTGAAATCGTTTCGATACCCGGCCAGATGGGTGAGATGCGAGGGCAGTACATAGTCCTTCCCCGTGGTAACGGGGACAAATGCGGTTGGGTCAAACCCGAAAGGAACGCCGATGCACACCATCCGTTTCGGAGGTTCCACTGGTACCGCTCCGCGAATGGGTGTGGAAACCATGGAATCCAGCATGGGGAGGGCGATGGCAATGCCGGCATTTTTCAAAAAGAGCCGTCTTGGCAAGGTCTTCATATTATCTCCCGGCGATTCTATGCCTGTTGGCAATGGTTTTTATGTTATTTCCGTGTGAAAAGTTCACTCTGGATTACCTCATGAAGTATGGTTTGAAGGCCATAGGCGGACGATTTGGATTTTTCGAGGATTTTGTCGACAACCAATTCATCCTCGAGTTCCACACTCGCACCGGTGGCAAAGGTAGCAACCTTTTTGACAAAGCAGCGAGCGAGAAGTTCGGGCCTTGCGGCAAGAGCCGCCTTGTAGGCCCGAATATCGGCGATTTCCTGCCCATCGGGAAGCTGGCTTTTGGTATCCACTGGCGGTCCCTTGAGATATTTTGCGCCTCCATAATTTCCCCCGTAGAAAACCTTGGCGTTGTTC